>ERZ1034984.121-NODE-121-length-85595-cov-21.696364_pt1 | contig 85595 bp, 60 predicted proteins | sample MGYA00520589_ERZ1034984 | MGnify/ENA primary metagenome ERZ1034984 (study PRJEB33766, sample SAMN09781790) | gut metagenome | biome: gut microbiome | host: Homo sapiens | place: Madagascar | study: EMG produced TPA metagenomics assembly of the PRJNA485056 data... | reverse complement strand
CTGCCTGCCGCGAACGTGCGACTGGTCAGGGGCGGGCAGGACGGGGTTGCGTACTTTCGCCCGAACCTGAAAGACGGCAGATGATCGGGAGAGCGTTGACTCGCTGTCGTTCGCGACCGATTCGCTGGCGGCGCGCTTCCATGTCTCCGGGGTTAGCCGATGTTCGAGGCACTTGCCGGTGTGCGGCGTCCCTAAGTGCGTCTGTATCGGCGCTGCTCGTCTCTTTCTGTCGTAGATAGTCGATACGTCTGCGTTTGCTGGCGGCCTTCCGAGTAGACTTGCTGTGCGCAGCGACGTTTCCCAAGGTCAATGGCTTGCGTATTTTTCGGCTACTTCCGCTATTCCGTTTCATGCGCAGACGTATCGACGTTTAACGCCTCGGGGCGCGGCAGAGCTGGTTCCAGGGTTGGAGGACCTCGCTGCGCAGCTCGATCGTCCGCTTGCGTTGGGCGGCGGTTTTAGGCGCAAGCTTGTGCCCGCGCATAGATGCTATGGTGCGGGAGAGCGCGTCGAATCGTTCTTGGTGGTTGACCTGGGAAAACGTTACGGGTAGGACATCGATTCCCATGCATCGCAAGGCGGCGGTCCTGTCGGAGTCGGACAGAAATGAGGCTTCCCGGTCATGCGCCATCGCGCTTTGGCACTCCAGGTCAAGGCCTTCTTCCCAGTAAAGGTCACAGTAGCAATGTTCGCGCTGCGCGAGCGTTTGGGCATCCGCGGATAAGGCTATCTTCTTGTTCAGGGTCAAACCGTCGTGCCCCTCGCCGCCGAGGTGTCGGGGCAATCCGAGCAGCATGCTTGCTTGGACCTCGAACGGCGAGGCGGCGTTCGGCAGGACCAGCTGCGCGGCCTGGCGCAGTCGCTTCCTTCCGCGTTGGGATTCGCAGTTTGCCGCCATCGTTTCAAGGTCGCCGGGCGACAGCAAAGGCGGTCGGGACCATAAACCGGTCAAAACCTGATGCTGGTCGACGCACGGCCTCCATCCGCAGATTGCGGGGAGTTGTTTGTTGTGCTCCATGGTTTGCAGCGTTTCGCGCAGCGCCGTGGGAGGCTCGTATACTGCGAAGGTTCCGCAAAGCTCGGCGGCGAGCATGATGGTCGTGGCAAGGCTTGCCCACGTCGCGATTTGCAGTAGCGCAAACGCCGGGGTGGCGACATGAACGCTCTCGGCTATCTGGACGGCGGCGCCGAAGGGGAGGTTGCGGCTCCAGACGCGCGGATGCACGATGCCCGATGCATGGCATCCGCTTCGATCGCGGACAAGGATATCCACGCATTGCTGGTTGCTGGCGATAAGCAGTGGAGCGACTTCGCGCAACCGCCTTGCTGCTTTGCCGGCACCGCTTGGCAAGGTGCTGCTTGCCCAAGGAGATCGCTCTTCGGAAAGCGCGCGCAGGACGTTTGCGCCGGCTTCAGCCATGGCGATGGGTTTGAAGGGCGCTGGCTCGGAAGAGCTCGCGCCGGCGTTGAGCAGGATGTGGACGATAGGAGGGATCCTCCAGTAGTCGAATGCGGATATGTCGCAGATGATGGTTTCCATTCGCATACCGTAACATGCTTTGAACTGGTGTTATACGAGAGATTGGACCTTGCAGGGATTCCAGTCGAATCCCTGTTCGCGCTCCGAAAACCTTGCAGAAAAGGCTGTCTTGAGTCAGGAGAAAGGGGCGCTGTCGCGCCGGCTGCTATGCGAACTGCAGGTTGCCAGCAGCCTTGCCTGTTGATTTGCGGTAAGCGTGCGCCGTTATGCATGGAATCGATGCGTTTCAGTTTCCCGTTTTGCGTTCGAGTAAGATGGCGTTGCAGATTAGCTCCCGCTCCTGTTCGTGCGTGCGCCTATCAAACAGTCGATACGTTTGTGTTTAAGCCGTGGAGCTTCAAGTAGCAAATTTGCGCGCAGGCGTTTGACCAGGGAAAATGGCTCCTTTTCTCAGTTGGCTACTCGTGAAATGAGGAAACAAGCGCAGACGTATCGCCGTTTGCTATGAAAGGGGCCGCCGGGCACGTAGATGCCCACGCGAAGCGGAAAGTCGATACGTCTGCGCTCAAACTGGCGAGATTCAAGTAGCTCATCTATGGGTAGTCGTTTGACCAGGGAAAACGATTCCTTTGTTGAGCCGGCTACTTGGGAGATGGGAGGCAAACGCAGGCGTATCGCCTTTTGCTACAAATGAGGTTGTCGGCGGATGGGATTTCAGAAGACTGCGTGGCATCTGCGCGCCAGTTCCTGCATTTTGCTGGGATTTCATTCCGAAGAGATTGCGGCGGTTCAAAGGCTCGTCTTCGCATATGGCGCGGCTCAGGTGCATGGCACGGCCCGGGCGGACCATGCGTACGCTTTATCTCGCCTGGTCCGCCTGCTTTTGTACGAGTGCTGCCAGCTCCTTTTTGCTGTGGACGTCCAGCTTAGCGTAGATGCTGCGGGTGTGGGCTCGGATGGTGTAGATCGACACCACCTCGCGGTCGGCGATCTCCTGGGCGGTGCGGCCGCGCGCCAGGCCCAGGAACACCTCGGTCTCGCGAGCGGACAGGCCCGCGGCGCGCGCGACTTCCTCGCAGGCCAGCTTCCATCGGCCCGGCTGCCTGGCCGCGCCGATGCCTGACGAATCGTCCGCCGAATTCCCGCCGCCCTCATCCACGGGCAGCAGCATGCCGTTGATCTGCTTCTCGGAGAAAACGAACAGCACGTCGATGAGCACGGCCACGCCGATCAAGGCGATGATGGCCTTCATCGTGTATTCCGAGATATGCGATGCCTGATACGCCATGGCCAACAGACTTGCCACGAGCGTGCTTCCCGACAGCGCCGCATTGCCGAACGCCATGATGCGCAGCGCCCCGCCGCGCCACTGATATACCAGGTAATACAGCATGGCCCACACCACCATGTTGTAGCACGTGCATACCACCCAGGCGCCCGACGCCACGGCGGGCGTGTTATGGGAGAACATGGCGATGCAGACGATGAGCACCGTAAGCGCGCATGCGGCGACGGAGTACATCTTGGCGAACCCGTCGCGGCGGGATTTCGCGAGCAGCACGGCGGCCATGAGAGGGATCTCGATGAGCTGTGAAACCGCATTCGCCCCGATGGCGAACGTTGGCGGCACGGTGATCAGCACATATGCACGAATGAGCTCGAGCGCCGTGGAACACAGGCCGATGGAGGCGAGCAGCACGCAGAACCTTCGCGTCAGTTTCACCGGTGTGGTGAGAACCTGCTTCTCGCCGCGTACGTCCTTGCGACGGATGCAGAACAGCGCTGCCCCGATCACGGGCAACGCGATGAACGTCGCGACGGCGATCGGCTGCGGGCAGCCTTTCAACACGAAATAGGTTGCGATGGAGAAAAGCGTGCACTCGGCCAGCCGGTAGAGCGCACGGTGGGGCGGCAGCGTGCCGAACAGGGCAGCAGCGCGCATGAACAGCATGGTGGTGCCGACGCCCGCGAGCACGCAGCCCGAGTTGAACAGCACGGTGAGCAATGAGTGGGGGATGGCTACACCTAGGACCTCGTTGCGGGCGTTGCAGACGAGGAACGTGCCCAGTGCGGCCGCAAGGCCGCCAGCGAACGTGGTGCGGTTTTTCGCCACCCACTTGGAACAGCGGTCGGCGAACGACGCGACGAGCAGCAGCGTGACGAAGCATGCCAGCAGATGCACGAGCATGAGGTTTTCCGTGATGTTGCTGTTGTTCGTCTCGTGCAGCCAAAACGACCCCGAGAACGCGATGGTGTTCCACGCGATCCAGCAGCCCAGGCCCAGATACGTCAAGCTGGGCGCCTGCCGGTCGATGGGCGCGAGCGCGTTCGAGAATCGCTCGGCTATGCCCGCCGTCGTTTTGCTTTGCGCGCGCTGGCTTTGCGCTGCGCCGTTCTCCTCGCAGATTGCCATATCCCCCCGATTCCTGAATGGCCGCTATGCCGTTGGCCGGAAGACGGCGCGACGCCATCGCCCCGCCGTCCTGCCGTTGCGGCTTGCGTGAACAGGGGACGGAGGTGTGTTCACGTTAGCTCTTCTGGGAGCCTGAACCGCCACCGTGAACACACCTCCGTCCCCTGTTCACGACGCAGGCTGCCGGAGCTGGGGCGAGAGATGCCGGGCGGCCTCGCGCCGCCGGCGGGCCGCAGGGCGGGGTGCCGGCGAGGCGTCTGGCGGGGTGTCCCCGGCGCGCCGATCCGCGTTGGCGCGCAGGTGCGAGGCGGAAGCCGATACGTCTGCGCTTAAACCGGGGAGCTCCAAGTAGCTCATTCGCGGGCACCCGTGTGACCAGGGCAAACGATTTCCTTACCGAGCCAGCTACTTAGGGGGCTGGAAAGCAAACGCAGACGTATCGGCTTTCCCCCGCGGGAAGGAGCTCGCGCATGCCGTGCAAGCTCCCCGAATCCCGATTCCTCCCCGCAAATCGTGCTTTTTGCGGAGGTTTGCGGGATCTTCCCTTCAAGCACCCTTTCGGGCTTTCCCCGCGATGTATTCGCGGTTCGTATTCGCTCTCCCTGCCTCCCTCCCTTCCCCCTCGGCGAATGCGAACCGCGAGCGCATCGAGCACGACGCGAGCGATAGTGGCTTTCGGCGTTGTCGAAAGCGTTCGCCGCGCGATCGTGACCATTCGCCCTGGCGATATCGGGATTCCCCCCGGCGTCGTCGGGGGCGCTCCTGGTGGAGTCGGGCATTCGCGGCAACGTCGGCGCGCTTCCCGCAACGTTGAGATTCCCCCGGCGTCGTCGGGGGCGTCCGCATCGCCGGGGCATCCCCGATGCTTCGGCCACGGCAACGGGTCGCGCCTGCGATGCGGCTAACGAAAATCGATACTCGGCCCTTGCGCGCGGCTTGCCCGTTCGCGCGGGGCGACAATGGACATGAGCGCCCGAAGAAACGGGCGCTTCGGCAGAAAGGGGCGATCATGGCCGACGACAACGCGGCGAAGACGCAGCAACAAGAAGAGCGCGATCAGCTGATTTCCCAGCTCATCGAGGTGAACGCCGGGCGTGCGGCGTACTACCGCATGCTGGGCGAGCTGTTCTTCCGCGAGTTGACGCAGGAGCAGGTCGAGCATCTGGCGGGCATGGATTTCGCCGGAATGGACGGCTACGACGACATGCGCCGTTACCTTCGCCATGTGAATTCCGGCACGCGCCAGGCGCTGGCCTGCGATTATGCGCACACGTTCCTGGCGGCGGGGAATTACGAGACGTTCGCCGCCACGCCGTTCGAAAGCGTGTTCACCAGCCAGCTCGGGCTCATGATGCAGGAGGCGCGCGACGAGGTCTACAAGATGTATTGCGAGCAAGGCATCCAGCCCCAGGCCGATCTGCATGTTCCAGAGGACCATGTGTCGTTCGAGTTCGAGTTCCTGGCGACGGTCATCGAGCGCACGAACGCCGCGCTTCTGGCGGGCGATTTTGCGCGCGCCCAGGCGCTTGGTGAAACGGTCTCCGATTTCCACCGGTTGCATCAGCTCAATTGGGTCGACGATCTGTGCGACGCCGTGCTCGATGTGGCGGAAACGCGCTTCTATCGCGGCGTCGCGAAGGTGACGCGCGGGTTCGTGCACATGGAGACCGACGTTATCGCCGACGAGCTAGAGGTTTTGCAAGATCTGGCAGGCAAGCGAGCAGCATAGCGCGTTTCGCCTGATGAATCGCTGAAAAGGGGCCGAGGGGGTGCGGCCGAGGCGCGCGCTGTGGGAAACGGGAGCGATCGCGAATCCCGCTTCGCCTCCGCGATTCGCTTTCGCATCTTGGGAGGCTGTTTGCGAAATGCCGCTCACATGGGCAGCTTCGGGAGCAGGGACGCGTGAACAGGGGACGGAGGTACGTTCGCGATGGGGCATTGCGTCCCCGAGAGGCTAACGTGAACACACCTCCGTCCCCTGTTCAGGGGGGTGCGGCCGTAAGACGAGAAAGGATAGGGTTATGGGCGATCAGCCGAGCATCACGCGCCGCGGGGTGCTGGTCGGCGCCGGCGCCGTGGCCGGCATGTTTGCGGTCGGCGGCGTGGCGTATGCGCTGGAAGGCGAGGATCGGGGGCTTTTGCGCCCTCCCGGCGCGCAGGACGAGGCGCATTTCCGCGCCACCTGCTTGAAGTGCAACCGGTGCGAAACGGCCTGCCCGCAGCGCTGCCTGCGCACGGGCGTGCTCGAGGACGGCGTGCTGAATTGGCGTACGCCCATCATGGATTTCCATCGCGGTGCGTGCGACTTTTGCGGTGTGTGCGAGGACGTGTGCCCGGCGGGGTCGATCGCGGGCGCGCACGACCCGGCGCAGGTCATCGGCATCGCGGTCGTGGACCGCGAGCGCTGCATCGCATGGGCCCAAGGCGGCTGCCAGGTGTGCGTCGACTCGTGCCCGTACGGGGCCATCACGCTCGACGACGCGAATCGACCCGTTGTCGACCAGGCTAAATGCAACGGATGCGGCGCGTGCGAGAACGCATGCCCGTCGAACAGCTACCTCGCGTTCGCCGGCGGCACCGACCGCGGCATCAACGTGCGCGCAGCAGGGAAGGAGGCATAGGCGATGAGCGATAAGGAAAACAGCGCGTCCAAAAAGCCCCGCTTCCGCACGGCGCGGGGCTGGGTTGCGTTCGCGTGCGTGGCGTTCGCGCTGGCGGGCATGGCGTTTCGCGTGGGAATCGGCACGCCCTCGGCGTTCGGCATTCAACAGATTTCGGCCATTTGCCCGTTGGGCGCCCTTGAGACCATGGCGGGCGCCAAGAACGTTATGTTGCACCCGCTGCTGCTGTTCGTGCTGGTGGTGGTGCTGATCGCCCTGGTTGGCAAGGCATTTTGCGCCTGGATGTGCCCCGTTCCGTGGTTGCAGAGGTTCTTCCGCCCGAAAAAACACAGCGTGGCGAAAGGCGGCGTAGGGCACGGCGTCTCGGCGAAGAGCGGGGCGGGGCATGGCGTTCCGGCTTCTCGCAACGACCCCGGTGCGGCTTCCGTCCAGGTGGAGCCGTCGGCTACCGCCTGCATTCCCTCCGCATGCGCGGCTTGCGCGGGCGCGGCGGCGTGCGCGAAGGCGCTGGCCCCGGTGGGAGGTGCGCGCGACGGCGTGCAGTTGGATAGCCGCCATGCGGTGCTGGTGGGGACGTTGGCTTCCGCTGCTGTGTTCGGCTTCCCGGTGTTTTGCCTCATCTGCCCAGTCGGCTTGACATTTGCGACCATCATCGGGCTGTGGAACCTGGTGCAGTTCAACGAGCCTTCTTGGGCGCTCATCATCTTCCCGATCATCCTGATCGCGGAGGTTACCGTGCTGCGCAAATGGTGCAGCAAGATCTGCCCGATCAGCGCGCTGGTCAGCCTGCTGTCGAACCTCAACGTCACGCTGCGACCGCGGGTCAAGGCCGATGTATGCCTGCGTAGCCGCGGCGTGGATTGCCATGCATGCGTCGATGCCTGCCCCGAGCAGCTCGACCCGCATTCGGGCCGCATCCCCGAGTGCTCGAAATGTGGCAAGTGCGTGGAGGCCTGCCCGGCCAAGGCCATCAGCATCAAGCTGCTGGAGTAGTCGGCGGCCAGTTCGCCCTGCAAGTTCGCATTGCCCCGCGTGCTTCGCGGCGCATAGCTTGCGCTCAGCGGACGCGTTGGCGAACAGGCGGCGCGTATCCCCGCGCGCCTGCCGCTCCACCTGCTTTCGTCGGTTCCGTGAAAACGACGCCCTGCGCGGGTCTGCTCCGCGGGGCGGCTTATCATGGATGGCAGACGAGAGAAACATGCGCGGTCGTCGGATGGGAAACGCCGCGCTGATATGGGGGAATACATGCTGCTGAGCGAACTTGCGCGCGGACAGGCGGGCGTGGTCGAGGCTGTGCACGGCGAAGGTTCCGTTCGCCGCCATTTACTGGATATGGGGCTCACGCCCAATGCGGTGGTGACGCTGCAGAAGGCGGCTCCCATGGGCGACCCGATTCAGGTGACGGTGCGCGGCTACGAGCTGACGCTGCGCTTGACCGAGGCCGACAACGTGCTCGTCCGGGCGCTCGACCCGCAGGATCGCCCCGACGCCCCGGCCGGCGCCGATGCCGCGCGATTGCAGGCCGCCGGCACCGCCGCCGCGCCCTCGGCCCGTGCCGACCGCGCCCCGCTGCCGCACCCCGGTCTCGGCGAGTTCGGTCCGGCCGAGGAGGCCTACCGCGCCCACGCGCGCCGCGCCGCCGCGAAGACCGGCCCGCTCACCTTCGCGCTGGTGGGCAACCAGAACTGCGGCAAGACCACGCTGTTCAACCAGCTCACGGGCGCGAACCAGCACGTCGGCAACTTCCCGGGTGTCACGGTCGACCGCAAGGACGGTGCCATCCGCGGGCACGCCGAGGCAACCGTCACCGACCTGCCGGGTGTGTACTCGCTGTCGCCGTATTCCAACGAGGAGATCGTCACGCGCGACTTCCTGCTCGACGAGAAGCCCGACGGCATCATCAACATCGTCGACGGTACCAATATCGAGCGCAACCTGTACCTGACCATGCAGATCATGGAGCTGGGCATCCCCATGGTGCTGGCGCTCAACATGATGGACGAAGTCGAGGCCAACGGCGGCACCGTGCGCGTGAACGAGCTCGAGGCCGAGCTGGGCATTCCCGTGGTGCCCATTTCCGCGGCGAAAAACGAGGGCGTCGACGAGCTGGTCGACCACGCCCTGCACGTGGCGCGCTTCGACGAGGCGCCCGGCCGCATCGACTTCTGCCCCGCAAGCGCGCAAGAGCACGACCCGCTCGGCGCGGTGCACCGCTGCATCCACGCCACGGCGCACATCATCGAGCCGTACGCTGAGCAGGCGTCCGTCCCGGCGCGCTTCGCTGCCACGAAGATGGTTGAGGGCGACGAGCTGATCGCCCGCAAGCTCGACCTGCCGGAATCCGCCGTCTCATCGGTGCGCGAGCTGACGGCCGCCATGGAGGCCGACGCCGGCATGGACGCCGAGGCGGCGCTCGCCAACATGCGCTTCGCCTTCCTGGCGAACTTGTGCGCCAGCACCGTCGTCCGTCCGCATGAAAGCCGCGAACACAAGCGCAGCGTCTCCGTCGACAAGCTTCTGACCGGGCGTTATACCGGCATCCCGTGCTTTTTCGCCATCATGGCCGCGGTGTTCGTGCTCACGTTCAGCGTCGTGGGCGCCGCGCTTTCCGACCTGGTGGGCGCCGGCGTCGACGCAGCCCTCGAGGCGCTGGCCGCCGGCTGCGAGGCGTGGGGCCTCAATCCCGTGGCGCAATCGCTGCTGGTCGACGGCATCGGCGCCGGCGTGGGCGCGGTCATCGGCTTTTTGCCCACCATCGTCACGCTGTTCTTCTTCCTGTCCATCCTTGAGGACTCGGGCTACATGGCGCGCGTGGCGTTCGTCATGGACCGCCCCATGCGCAAGATCGGCCTGTCCGGACGCTCCATCGTGCCGCTGCTCATGGGGTTTGGCTGCTCGGTGCCGTCGATCATGGCCACGCGCACGTTGTCGAGCGAACGCGACCGCAAAATGACCACCATGCTGGTGCCGTTCATGAGCTGTAGCGCGAAACTGCCCATATATGCCCTGCTCGTGGGCGCGTTCTTCCCGCGCGCGCTGCAGCCGGTGGTCATGATCGGCTTGTATGCGTTCGGCGTGGCGGTGGGCATCTCGTTCGCGGCCGTGCTCAAACGCGCGCGTTTCCGCGGCCAGCCCGTGCCGTTCGTGATGGAGCTGCCGAACTACCGCCTGCCCGCCGCGAAAAGCGTGGCGCGTCTGGTATGGGATAAGGCGAAGGGCTTCGTGAAGAAGGCGTTCACCGTGGTGCTTGCCGCGTGCGTGGTCATCTGGTTTTTGCAGACGTTCGACGCGCGCCTGAACGTGGTCGACGACGTCGACGCCAGCCTGCTCGCGGGCATCGGCGGGCTGATCGCCCCGCTGTTCGCGCCGCTGGGTTTCGGCGATTGGCGTGCGGCAACGGCCCTCATGACGGGCTTCATGGCGAAGGAGAGCGTGGTATCCACGTTGACGCAGGTTATGGGCGAGGGCGTGGACCTGACCATGCTGTTCACGCCGGTGACGGCCATGGCGTTTCTGGCGTTCGTGCTGCTGTACACGCCGTGCGTGGCGGCCATCGCCACCGTGCGCAGCGAGCAGGGCGGCGCACGTGCGGCGCTCGAGATGGTGCTTTTGCAGTGCGGCATCGCCTGGGTGGTCTCGTTCGCGGTGTACCTTGCGGGCTTGCTGGTCACGGGCGGGATTGCGAACGCGTTCAGCCTGCCGGGCCTGGTTGCGGCCGTGGTGATCGCGGTGGGCATCGGCGTGTACCTGAAGCATCAGCGCACCGACGGCGAGCTGAAGGTGGGCTGCAAAACCTGCCCCGCAAGCTGCAAGAACTCCAGCGGCTGCTGCCATTAAGGCAGGGAAGTTGCTCCCTGCTTCCACCCAAGCACAAAAAATCGCCCCGTCTCCACTGGAGGCGGGGCGATTTCGCATACGAGGCAAACTCAACCGAACGGTAAATCGCTCGCTACGCAGCTTTCACGTCGTCGAGCTCGCGGCCGGCGTTCGGGTCGTTGAACACGTCGGCGTCCATGCGCCCGGCGCGCTTGGCCACGATGGTGGTGCACACGGCGTCGCCGGTGATGTTCACGGCGGTGCGCGTCATGTCCAGGATACGATCGATGCCCATGATCAGCGCGATGCCCTCAAGCGGCAAGCCGACGGAGTTGAACACCATCGACAGCGTGATCAGGCCGACCGACGGGACGCCCGCCGTGCCGATCGACGCCAGCGTGGCGGTGGCGATGACGGTGGCGTACTCAACCGGCCCCAGCTGCACGCCGAACAGCTGCGCGGTGAACACCACGGCAACGCCCTGCATGATGGAGGTGCCGTCCATGTTGATGGTAGCGCCCAGCGGGATGGTGAACGACGAGATGCGGCGGTCGACGCCCATCTTCTTCTCCAGCGTCTCGATGTTCAACGGGATGGTGGCGTTCGACGTTGCGGTGGAGAACGCGAACATCATCACCGACACGAACTTCTTCAGGAACTTCACCGGGTTGATGCGCGCGAACACCGTCAGCAGCACCATGTACACCACCAGGCACTGCACGGCAAGCGCCAGCAAAACGCCCAGCATGTACTTCACCATGGGAAGGAACGCATCGAAGCCGATGTTGGCGAACGTGCGCGCCAGCAGGCAGAACACGCCGATGGGGGCCACGTACATGATCATGGAGGTCATCTTCATCATGATGTCGTTGAACTGCTCGAAGAAGCGGTGCACCACCTCGACCTTGCGGCCCATGGTGGACAGGATGATGCCCACGAACAGCGCGAAGAAGATGATGGCCAGCATATCGCCCGAGGCCAGCGCCTGGATGGGGTTCTTCGGGATGATGTTGAGCAGGGTGTCGGTGAACGACACGTCGGTGTTGGCGCTGCCTGACAGGGCGGAGGTGTCGGACGCCACCATGCTGGACATGTCCACGCCGCGGCCGGGGTTGATCAGGTTGCCGATGGTCAGCGCCACGGTGACGGCCAGCGCGGTGGTGCACAGGTAGAACACTAGCGTCTTCAGGCCGATGGTGCCGAGCGTCTTCGTGTCGCCGATGGACGACGCGCCGCACACGATGGAGCAGAACACCAGCGGCACGACGAGCATCTGCATCAGGCGGATGAAGCCCTGGCCGACAACGTAGAAGATGCCGTTGACGAACACGTCGTCGCGCACCGTGCCCGCGGGCACCAGGTAATGGAAGATGACGCCGCACAAAAGGCCCAGGCCCAGCGCGATGAGGATGGACCCCGTAAGGCCGATATGCAGGCGCTTGGGCTTTTCGCCCATGTTGATCTCGGTAGACATGCGCCCCTCCTATTCCTGCGTGCCGCGGGCCAGCGCGGCAAGGTCATGCTCGGCGGCGAACGCTGCAAGGTCATCTTCCCAGGTGGGGAACTCGTAGACGTCGGTGAGGCGGGCCATCATGTCGTCAAGCTCGATGCGGTAGCCCTGCCAGGGGTTGGCGGTGCCGCGCAGGTTGCCGGTAGGCTGGCCGGCCAAGGCGAAGGCGCGCTCGAAGAACTCGAAACGGCTGGTCACGCCCGTGCAGGCGGCGTGGAATGTGCCGAACTCGTCGGACTCCATAGCGGCGATGACGAACTTGGCGAACGTGTCCACCGACGTGGGGCAGGCGAACTGGTTCGCGGGCACGGGCACCGTTTTGCCCTGGGCGCTTGCCAGCAGCGCGCGGCCGAGTAGGTCGTCGGGGCGGGCGGTGTAGACCCAGCTGGAGCGCACGATGATGTGGTGCTGGTTCAGCTCGTTGACGAAGCGCTCGCCGGCCTGTTTGGACTTGCCGTACACGTGCGGCGGGTTCGTGGTGTCGAACTCATTGAACGCGTGGTCGGCGTTCTCGGGGAACAGGTCGTCGGTGGACAGGTGCACCATGGTGGCGCCGACGTTGTTGCTGGCGATGGCCAGGTTGCGCGCGCCAAGGGCGTTGACCTTGTAGGCCTTGTCGGGGTTCTCGTCGGCCTCGGTGCGGCTGGCAAGCGCCGCGCAGTTGATGACGAAGTCGGGGCGGTACGACTCGGCGAAGTTCAACACCTCGTGCAGGTTCGACACGTCGATCTCGATGTCGCTGGTCATGACCTTGTAGCGGCTGTGGTCCAGGAAATGCTCGATCGCCTGGCCCATTCGCCCCGCTGCGCCGGTGATCCACACGGTGTCCTGAGGACCCATTTTCATAGGGTGCCTCCTTCCGGATGTGCTGCGCGCGGCGCCTGCGGAAGGAGCGTCGCGCAAGGGGTAAGTGGTAAGCCTGCCTATTCTACCGCTCCCGAAGCCCCAGCGCAGCAGCCGTTTCGCAGTAAATTGCAATCGGACCAGTCGGAAAAGGAACCGGCTGGCGAAGAGGAGGCGAAAGGGGAGCGAGTCGGGGCGAAACAGGCTGAGGGGACGAAGGGGGAAGCGGGCACTTTGGGCCTGCTTCCCGGCTGACGGCTTGGGCTCCGCTCCTCTCCAGTGCCGCGACCCCCCGAGTTCTGGCCCGTTTTGCAGGAAACGGACCAGAATTTGACGTCCTTCCGGGGTTCTGGGCGGTTTTCCGGCTCTCCGCCGTGGTTCGCGCTATCAGCCGCGACATAATCCCAGGTCAGAAGCTTCCGCATCATCGACGTCCAGCTCTGCAGCCTACGAAACCGCCCAGAACTTCGCCCGCGCGATCGAGACGATTCGGGCTTTTCTTTTTCTCCCTTCCTTGCGCTATATGTCTTGCGCAACATGCCAACCGTTCTTAACATGCGCACCTATCGGATTCCGCGCTTAGTTGGTGGAAAACGTTGCATTTAACTGCGACAATCCAAATCAGGAGGTGTCGCATGATTAGTTCGAACATTCAGACGCTTCGCCGGGCGAAAGGGCTGACGCAAGAAGCCCTGGCGCATTGCGTGGGCGTGTCGCGGCAGACGGTGGCGAAGTGGGAGGCGGGCGAAAGCGTGCCTGATCTGGCAAACGGCAGCGCGCTTGCCGAGGTGCTCGGCGTCACGCTCGATGTCCTGGCGAACTACAAGCCGACCGAGCTCGGGGAAACCCCGCCGCCGCGCGGCAAGCACATCTTCGGCTCGGTGCGCGTCGGCGAGCGCGGGCAGATGGTCATTCCGAAACGCGCCCGCGAGGTGTTCGGCATCGAGCCGGGCGATGAGCTGCTGTTGCTGGGCGATGAGGAACGCGGCCTGGCCCTGGTGAAGTCCAGCGCGTTTTTGGCAAGCATCGAGCACTTCAAGCGCGAAATAAGGGCAGCCGATTTCGAAAGGGGCGAATGACATGGAGCATCGATTCGAGCAGGTAAGCGTGGAACCGTTCACCACGCCGAAATCGTCGGAGCTCAACGGCCATCGCGAGATCATCGCACGATACGCGGAGCAAGGCTTCGAATATGCAGGCTGGATCCCCGTCCACCAAGGCCCCAGTGGGAAGATCCTCAAGCTCGATCTAGTGTTCGTGCAGAAGTAGATTTCGGCAGCTCTGCAGTCTGGGTCTAGTGCTACGTCCCCAAAATGTCCGAGGTTGCCCGCGAAGCCCAAAACCCCACCTGCGTAGTCGGAAATGTCAAGACTCTGTGACGATGGGCGCGGCTTGGGTTGACGTTTTTCGGCGGAGTGCGAATATAGGCCCATCGAACGCAACGGGCGTTCGGGCGAGCGCTTTTGCGCTTCGCAAATCGCGTCGTTTTGGCGCACTAAGCAGGGTTCGGCGGTTTCGTCGCGGCCCGCAAACGTTAGGAAACATGATGACCTGCACCAATCTGGATATCCGAATTATCAGCTCCATTATGTAGGGTCCGGGTTGCATTTCAGCTGCCCGAACCCTAAACGGGCAGCTGATGGTTCTTCAAGCCGGAGGCTGTTTGAGAAAAACGGCCTTCGGCTTTTTGTGCCGTGTCCTGCGGCGCCGGTATTTTGCCTGATGTGTTTCGCCTTCCGTCTTATGGCTTTCCCACCTGGTCTTTTGCCCAAGCCTTCCGTTTTTCCCAAGCAACGTTCGCTTGCGGGACCGGTCATCGACCGCACGTGCCGCGCTGCCAACCCGCAACGCGGCAGGAAAGGAAAGGCAAAGCAAATGAACGATCAGCAACAGAGAAAGCCCCTGTTCGGTAGGGGGAAGGCGAAGGGGGCGAACGGGCAGCTGCGCGGCGCAAACCCCCTGGCAAGCATGCCGCAGCTGGGCGTGAAGCCGGCTTTGGCCGGCGCCTCGGCAGCGCCCGCGCCCGCATACGCGGAAACCTCATCCGTCAAGCTGGCTGTTTGTCAGACCCCTGCAGCCGCTACCGCCGGTGTTGCGTCCCCGGCAACTGCAGTTGCTGCAAAGCCGCAGGTTAAACGAGATTCCACTCTTGAGGTTATGGTCGCATCCATGGTCGGCACGGCCATCGAGTTCTACGACAACTACTGCTATTCCATCGCTGCTGCAAGCTACTTCGGCCTCATCTTCTTCACCGACGTCGCCAAGTCCGACCCGGTGCTGGCAACGCTGCTCGCCTTCGTCACCTTTGCGGTGAGCTTTTTGGCCCGCCCGTTCGGCAGCCTGTTGTTCGGCCACTTCGGTGACCGCCTCGGTCGTAAGAAAACCCTGGTCGCAGCCCTGATGCTCATGGGCACCGCAACGTTTTGCGTCGGCCTGCTGCCCGGATACGACGTGCTCGGCCCCGCGGCCGTCGTGCTGCTGTGCGTCTGCCGCGCCTGCCAGGGTCTGGGCCTTGCCGGCGAGTGGTCCGGCGCCGCGCTGGTGGCCACCGAGAACGCACCGGCCGACAAGCGCGCGTTGTTCGGCAGCTTTCCCAACCTCGGCGCGCCCATCGGGTTCTTCTGCGCGTACGGCGTGAACTTGCTGCTCGATACGCTGCTGCCCGCTGACGCGATGGTCGCCTGGGGCTGGCGCATCCCGTTCCTGCTGTCGTGCCTGCTCGTGATCGTCGGCCTGGTGGTGCGCATGCGCATGAGCGAGACTCCCGTCTTCCAAAAGGCCGCCGCTGAGAACCGCACCACGAAGACCCCGCTGCGCGACCTGGTCCGTCATTGGCGCCGCCTTGTGCTCGGCACCTGCACGATGAGCATCACCTACACGCTGTTCTATGTGCTGGGCACCTGGTCGCTGTCCTACGGCGTGTCCACGCTGGGCTTCACGCAGCAGCAGTATCTGGGGATGCAGATGGTCTCGGTGTTCTTCTTCGCCGGGTTCATCTTGGTCGGCTGCCTGACCGCCGACAAGCGCGGCCGCAAGCCCGTCTTGGTGGTCGGCAACGTTTGCACCGTGCTGTTCGCTCTGGTGGCGCCCATGCTGCTGGCCGCTCATAGCGTGCTGTCCGTGATGGTGTTCCTGTGCGTCGGCTTCGCCTGCATGGGCACGATCTTCGGCCCTTGCGGCAGCTATCTGCCCGAGCTGTTCCCCGCGAAGGTGCGTTATTCCGGAGCCGGCCTGAGCTACAACCTGGCGGCCATCACCGGCGGCGCGTTCGCCCCGACCATCGCATCGGCCCTGGTCATGAACTTCGGCATCCAGTCGCTCGGCTGGTACCTGGGCGGCATGGCCCTGGTCGCCCTTGTGGCGCTGGCCTTCTTCCGCGAAAGCAAGGACGTCGACTTCGAGCGGTAAGGGAGCGAAACGCCACGCGGCAAGACCCTCGAGTTTGCGGAAGCGCAAAAGCGCGCAAAATCGCGAAACTCGCGAGCTGTGGAGGCGGGATCAGCGGATTGCGGGCCCGCAAAAGCGTGCGAAATGGGCAACGCCCCTGCAAGCCTCTTCGGCTCGCAGGGGCGTTGCCCATATAGGAAGGGGCGCGCCGCCGTTTGCCGCGGCCCCGCCGGCCTTCCCTCGCATCCGACGGCAGCCGCTAACGCACAAGCCCCTTCGCCTGCTACTCCTGCACCTTCAGCGCCAGCGCCAAGGGCACGCGCTTGATACGGCGGATGTGCAGCAGCGCTACCGCCAGGTACGTTGCGAACCCGATGGCGATGACCTGCGCGATCGCCGTCATCGGCACGTAGATCTCGATGTTGCCGTTGTAAGCGAGCAGCATGGCGCGGAAAAGCAGCGTCAATCCGCCGATGATCAGCGGTTGGCATACTACCAGCGACACGGCAACCGTCAGCGTGATGGAGCGTACGTACAGGCGGCTGATTTCGGAATCGCGGTAGCCGAACACCTTCATGTAGCTGATCGAGCGCGCGGAGCGGTCGATCACCGATTTCGTCAGCAGGTATATGAACACCAGGAAGATGAACACGGAAAGCCCCATCAGCATACCGATCATATCGTCCATCATGCCCACGAACTGCTCGCCGATGGCATCCATGCTCGAGGGAGTCAGGTCGCTGGCAAGGTAGCGAGCGTCCAGGTCAAGCGCCTGATCGGAGGCGTATCCGTTGAAGTACCCGGCGTCGTTTCCGAAGAAGCGGTTGAAGTCGTCGAGGCTCATGTACACGGCCATGTCGGACTTCGTCCCCCAGGTGTACGCGTCGCCCTCGTAGGTCACCTCGCGTGTTCCGTCCTCATACTTGTCGTACAGGCTGACTGCCTGCCCGTCGGCGAAGCCGAATTTGTCGATCAGCCCGTTGCCGAACACCACGCGCCCGTCGCCCACGGCAAGGCCGTCCCAATAGCGTGAACCCTCGGGCACGCCGTACACGGCGATCGTCTCCGTGCCCGAGTCCTCGCCGCGGTCGTAATCCAGCGAATATACGGCGTACTTCTCGGCCTGCGCGATCTTCCCCGCCCCGTTGTCCACGGTGTTCACGGGGTGGACGTTGTCGGAATCCGCATCGATGTCGGCGGACTTCTCGACCATGTCCAACACCTCATCGCGCGATTTACCCAGGTCAGCGGCTACCGAATCGACTTTCTTATAGAATGAATCCTGCGCTGCGTTAAACGCGTCCCGCGCGCGGGCAAGGTCATCTTGCGCATCTTGCGCGGTCTGCATGGCGTCTGCGGAAGGTGCCGCGGCAAGCGCCGTTACGGCATCCTGAAGCTTGTCGGCGGCGGTTTGCAACGCATCGCCCGAATCCTCGAGTGCAGCTCCCGCATCCTCCACGGCGGTCAGCTTGTCGCCTTCCACGCCTTGCAGCTCGTCGATGGCGGTCCACGCCTCGCGGTCGGCTTGCGTGCCGTCCAGCTCCAGCGGCGCCTTCAGCATGTACATGTGCTCGGCCACCACGTTGTTGTGCAGGTTCTCGGCGTAGTGCGTCATGGTGGGCAAAATGGCCAGCGAGAACAGCAGCAGCATGCTGGCGAACCCGATGCCGACGAACAGGGTGGCGAAGTTGCCCAGGTTGCGCAAGAACACGCGCAGGCGGAAGCGCGTGGTGAAGCTCAGACGTTCGGGCAGGGCAAAACCGCGTTTCACGCCGCCCTTGCTGGTCTCGTGGCGCAAAAACTCCAGCGGGGTGTGGCCCATCTTGCGCAAAAGCCCTAGCAACGTGATGCCCACCAGCGTTGCCACGGGCAGCGCGGTGGTCTGTGCGAATACGTTCCAGCTCCAGGTGGCGTAGTAGGGTGGCAGGCTGTAGCTGCCGTAGTACAGATTGCGCATCGGTTCGCTCATCAGGGTGTATCCGGCCACGTTGCCCACCACGGCGGCCGCGATGCCCACCGCCGCGGGCAGCGCCAGGTAGTGCGCCACCAGCTCGCGGCGACGATATCCGCTGGCCAGCAGCGTGCCGATGATGGCGCTTTCCTCCTCGATGGTGCCCGACGTCAGCACCACGAACACGAACGCCATGATGGCGATGATCATATACAGAAGCACGCCCCACATGGTGGAGTCGCCCGCAACGTCGTCGGCGGCATAGCCGATGCCCTGATTCGCGCTCGAGTCGGTCAGGTCGTCCACGGTCGCCCCGGTATCGGAGAGCGCGCGAACCATGTCCTTCTCGGCATCGGTTCGTTGCGCCACGGTCAAGTCGCGATCGGTGAAACGCACCGAGTACGTATACGCCGGCTGATGCCCCGTGGTCTCAAGCGCCGCGAAACCGCTTTCGGAAACCTCGGCCACGCCGAACGTCAGCGTGTTCACCGTGAAATCGGAGTTGCTCTGGAACAGCGCTTGGTTATCGGAGGTCGTCATGATGCCGCACACGGTGAAGCGCTGGCCGAACAGCTCCACCTCCTCGCCGACGCTTATGTCGTTGTTCGTGGCGAACACGCGGTCGATGGCCACCTCGTCGGCTGCCTCGGGCACGCGCCCCTCGGCGTATGCGGCCAGGTCGACCTGGGTGCGGTGCTGGTAGACGCGCAGCGTGCGGTCGCGGCCGTCGTCGCCTTGCGCATGGTCGAAGTCGGCGTCGAAGGACCAGTTACGGAAGACTTTGGCGTCTCCCGCGCCGCCATCGCGTGCCGCGTCGGCGACAGCGTTCAGCTGCTCGTCGGTGGCCTCGAAGGCGGTGGTGAAGCGCACGTCCTCGATCGAGTATTGCTCGGGCATGTCGTCGATGATGACGGCGATGGAGTGCGCTGCCAGCAAAAAGCCCGACGTCAGCGCGATGGTTACGGACATCAGCAGGAAGATGCCCAGGTATTTCCCCAGGTTGTTTTTCAGCTCGCGCGGGAAGCGCTTGCGCAAAGGCGATGCCATGGCGCGCCTCCTACCAGGTCAGGTCGCGCGCAGCCATGCGCTCGATGTTCGCCGTGTCCTCGGCAAGCTTACCGTCGCGCAGGCGCAGCACGCGGTGGGCCATGTGCTTGATGGCGTCGTTGTGCGTGACGATGACCACGGTGCACCCGTAGTCGCGGTTCACGTCCTCCATCAGCTCCAAGATCTCCTTCGACGTCTGGTAATCCAGCGCGCCGGTGGGCTCATCGCACAGCAAAAGCCCGGGGTTTTTCACCAGCGCGCGGCCGATGGCGCAGCGCTGCTGCTGGCCGCCCGAAACCTGGCGTGGGAACTTCGCGCGGTGCTCGTAGAGCCCAAGCGAGCGCAGCAGATCGTCTATGGGGAGGGGGTTTGCGGAAAGATGCGCCGTGACCTCGATATTCTCTCGGATGGTCAGGTCGGGCACCAGGTTGTAGAACTGGAAGACGAAGCCGAGCTTGTCGCGGCGATACTCGCCGAGTTGCTTGGACGTCAGGCTGGTCAGCTCCGTGCCGCCCACGTTTATCGAGCCGCTATCGGACGCCTCCAGGCCACCCACCAGGTTCAAAAACGTCGATTTGCCGCTGCCCGATGGGCCGAGCAGCACGCAAATCTCGCCTTTGTTGACGGTGGTGGTGACGTCGTGCAGCACCGTGGCGCGCGCCTCGCCTTCGCCATAATGCTTGCACAGGTTACGAACCTGCAGGTAAGGCGTAGGGGAGGAAGCGGTGTCGGCGGTGTGGCTGATGGATGCCGCCCTGGGTGTGTTGGCTGCCGTTGGGGCTGCTTCGGTTGCGTGTGAGTTAAAATCGGCGGTACCGGTTGTGGGATTCTTTCCCATGTCGCGCTCCTTCGCGGTATGTGGGGCCCTGCGAGCGGCGGTCGCATCCGCAAGGGACCGCAGTATAGTTTTCCAAGGAAAACTATATACCACAAGTTCACCATAGGTTACAAGATGAGAAGAGAAAGGGACTTGCAGAACGACCGTTCTGCAAGTCCCTTAAAGAGCGCAAAATCGCGTGGGTTATGCGTTACTGTCTTCGCCCTTGTCGTTTGATTCCGGCGCTTCGGGTTCGGGCTGGGCGATGCCCACGGTGCCGTCTGCGGTCCATGAGATCGGTGCGGCGTCGTATATCTCGGGAACGAACCAGCGTCCGGGTGCGGAAGCCTGACGGTCGGCGTCGCCGGTGGCACTGCGATCGGGCGTCGGATTTCCGGCAGCAGACGCCTCGGCAGGTGCGTTCGCCATCGGCGCCTTGGGCGCGTGGGCCCCGCGCACGGCGGCATCCGCTTGCTGCATGGCAGCCGCTTGGGCGGCCTGAGCCGCGGCAGCCTGCTGGGCCGGCGCCCGCATCGGCACGCCAGCCGCCTGCGGCATCACGCTCGCACCCGCCCCCGCAACCTGCACGGGCGCCATGGCCCCGGTGCGCGCGGCGCGCGGCATCTCTGCGTCGGGCGCGGTCTTGCCGGTGAGCTTGCGATGCAGGTCCATGCGGATGGATGCGTACTCGCTGACCAGCAGCACCAGCAGGATGCACATGACGATCAGGTATCCGATCACGGCGCCGGGCAGCCCCGTGAAGTTCACCAGCAGCACGGGCACGAACAGGCTGAACCCGAACGTGATCAGGTACAGCTTCGTCACGGCGCGCTGGCGACGCAGCACGGTGATCACCTGGTACAGAAACTCGATGCCGGCCGTCACGCCGCCCGCCGCCAGCATCACGAAGCACAGCCCGCGGTACTGCTCGAAGTCGATGCCGTACAGGAAGCTCATGATGGCAAGGCCGAACCAGCTCATGGCGCCGGCGACCACCACGGTGATACCCACGATGATTACGAACATCACCACGATGATCAGGTCGAACTTCTTGCGCTTGGCCGGGTCCGCCCAGGCGTTGGCCATCTTCAGCAGCATGGGCTTGTAGATGAAGCCGCTGGTCAGCAGGATGGCGTGCGCGGGGAAGTACAGCGCGTTGTAGTACAGCTGGTTGTCATAGGACAGCGCGCCTTCCATGACGAACTTCGGCATGTTGTCGATGAGGTTGTACATGAACAGCGCCACGAACAGCGGGAAGCACTGCTTGAGCAGGCCTATCACGCGCTTGGCGTTCGCGCTGCGCGACTTCGGCGTCTCAAGCTGGGCCAGCGGGAACGTGAACACCACGAACGTGATGGCGGCGATGACGGCCATGACGATGCTCGACACTCCCACATTGCGCGTGATGAGCAGCGCAAGTGAGAATCCGATGAGCGCCGCTGCCGATCTGAAGGCCTGCGAGATGCCGGCAAGGTAGAGCTTGTCAACCTGCTGCAGGCGGCCTTCGTACACGTCGGCCAGGGCATCTACCGCCTTGTATAGGTACACGCCCAGGCTCATGAGCCACATCTGGTCGGCATATCCGCGGAACTTGCAGTACGTGATGCCGGCCACCAGCATGATGGCCACGGTGAGCACGCGGTTGGCCTGGTAATCGGCGAACGAGTACTCCTCGTCAAGGTCGGATGCTTGGAAGTTTCGCACGCCGTAGTTGCCCACGAACATGAGCAGAAGCGCCGTGACGAAGGCCAGCGAGAACATGCCGGCCTGTTCGGCGCCGGCCAGCTGCGTGACCACGATGGTGAGCACGGGGAACACCATGCCCCACAGACCTACGCCTATCGTGTTCCACACGTAGTCGCGTGTGGTGCGGCCGGAGGCATACTCGGCTTCCTGCTCGGCCAGGCCGTCGCCGCTCACGGCGCCGAGCACGCGCGAGCACCAGGCCTCCACCTTGCGGGTGACGAAGCTCTTCTTGCGGGGTTTGTCGTTGCGGGAGCGTTTGCCGTGCTTGCCGCGCGGCATGGCCTCGGTTGCCTGGGTGCCCGGCATGGCGGCGGTGGGCTGCTGCCCGGGAATCGCTTGCGTGGGCTGTTGACCGTAAACTGCCTGCGTCTGCTGGGTATCCCACCCGTTGCGCACCTGCTGCGCGTTGCGCGCGCGGCCATGCTTGCCGCGCCGCGCGCCGCCGATGGCCTCGGTAGGTTGCTGGCACGGAATGACCTGGGTTTGCTGCTGCCCGGGAATCGCCTGCGTCGTCGCGGCCGATTGCGCGGCTTGTTCCGCCACGGCCGCCGCGTGCTGGCGCTGCGCCTGGGCACGTTGCTCCTCGCGCACGTTGCGCGGGGCGGTGGGGTAGGGGCTTTCGGCGGCATTGAACTGCACGCGTTCCAGATCGGGGCGCTGTGCGGCGTGCTTGCCCACCGAGGAGCCGGTATGTTCGTAATTGTTCATCCGACATATTATAGTGAGGTCGCTCGAAGCCGGTTGACCCTGCGTTCGATATTCACAGCACAAGCACCCCTCCGATGCCATGCCGTAGCTTGCCGTTCGTCGCTGTTTATGCATCGCTCCCACGTGAACAGGGGACGGAGGTGTGTTCAGTATCGGGAAAACTCGTGTTCCGAGCCGCGAAAGCGAAAAACCTTCTCCTCCGGGCCGGTAGGAGCGGAATCCTCCTGTTGGCATCGCGACACTTGAACCGTTCGCCAACCATCCGCTCCGTTAGCCCTGTCGCATCGTGCCTCGTTCGTTTCCAAAACGCCTGCGCTTGCTACTGAAAAACCTGCGTTTGTTCCTTCTACCAGGCATTTTGTTGCATTTGGACAAAATCTGAGGGGGGGGGTTCTGCCTTATTGTATATAATCTGAGGTGAACAATAGGAACAGCGGGTGACCGCTGTTGCGAATTCGGGAATTCGGGAAATCGGGATCGGGATGCACGATGGGGACTTTTCACCTTCTTGCATTGGAGGACAACGAGGAGTACCAGAAGGTGCTCCGCAGCATGCTGTCCAAATACCCCGGCAGGTCGCGGCTTGACGTCGACATCATATCCGGCGTCACCACGTTCGAGGCGCTTATGGCCTCGGATGATCGCGTCGACATCTTCCTCACCGACATCGATTTAGGCGAAAGCAACCCTTCGGGCATCGAGCTGGTCAGCCGCTATTTTCCTGCGGGCAGCTCCACCCAGGTCGTCTATATTTCCGGCCATGTCGAGTACTGCACGTCGGTCTATCAGACCGAGCATACTTATTTCCTGCTCAAGCCCATCAACCAATCCGACTTCGACGCCGCGCTCGACAAGGCGCTGTCCAACCTGCAGGACAGCCGCCAGCTTCCTGTGGCCATCCAGCACAACGGCACGGTCACCATGGTCGACCCCGTCGAGGTGGAGTTCGTCGAAAGCGAGCGCCGCAAGGTGCGCTTACACTCCGTGCGCGGAGAATGCATCGAAACGTACGCCACGCTCGGCCAGATGCTCGACATGCTGCCCGAGTGCTTCGTCCAATGTCATAAAAGCTATCTGGTGAATATGGCGTGCATCGTTGAGCTGCGCCCGGGCAGCGTGCTGCTTCGTTCGGGCAGGGAAGTGCCCGTCAGCCAGCGTCAACGCACGTCGGTGCGCGACTCGTTCTTCCACTACGTCGGCCTCAACGCGCGGTAGGCGTTCGGCAGCATGTCCTCGCTCAAGATCGCCGTCCTTTGCGTTTTGGCGGCGTATCTGCTGGTCGTCGCCTTCAACTTCATAACGAAGCTCCGCAGCGCGCGGCTTATGCAGAAGCTGCTGTGCATGCTATTCCCCTTAAGCCAGATCTGCCTGATTGCGTATCCCTTGGCGTGCTCTGCAAGTTACGAGCTGCCGGCTGGGGTGTATGCGTCGCTCATCGTGTTCGGTATCGTATGCGGGCCGGTCGACCTGCTGCTGTTCCGCGCGCTCGACCAGGCGTGCCGATGGTTTGATTCGTCCAGCAAGGTGAACATGCTCCAAGAACAGCTGCAGGTGCAAAGCGCCTTGCGGCAACGTTCCCGCCACGAGCGCGACCAGGCCAGCGCGTTGCGCGATCAGCTTCGCGAGCGACTCGAGCAGGCGCGCGCCGACTTGCGGGCGGATCAAGCAGGCAAGGCGGGCGAAAGCCTGGAGGACGTCATCTCCCTTATCGGAACGCGGCCCCAGCGATTCTGTCAGCACCCCGCCGTCGATGCGTTGCTGGAGCAGAAGGCCCGTGCGGCAAAGGACTTGGGTGCATCCTTCTGCGCTGAGCTGGATATCCCTGCGGATATCCAGCTGCCTGGCGTGGAGCTGTGCGCGGTGTTCTCCAATCTGCTGGACAATGCGCTCAATGCCTGTGCGAAATCACCTGACGGGGAGCGTCGCGTCGAAGCCGCCGCGCGCTTGTGGGGAATGTACCTGGTCGTCGATGTGGAGAACAGCTGCCCGCCTTCTCGGGAACGGGGACGGGTTGAAGGCGTTTCGGCGACAGGCGGTGCCGGCGGTTCGAGCCGTCCGCCGTCGGGCGATGTCGGCCATCAAGGCGACGACGGTACGGCAAGCCCGTTCCCCGATCTGTCCGTGCCGCATGGTTGGGGGCAGGGGATCGTGCGCGAGGTGGCGCGACGCCATGACGGCACGTTCGAGGCGGGAAAGGTCGACGGCGTGTACCGCGTGCGCGTGATCTTGAAGCAAGACCGGGCCGCTCAGGATGGGGGTGATGACGAATGGAGCCGATGATCCTCGGCATTCCCGCGGGTGCGTTCGTGGTGCTGTCCGTCGTCGCGCCCACGTGGCTGGTGTATCTGGGGTTCGAATCCCGCATCCTGCATCTGCGGAATCGGTGGGCATATTGGGCCGTTGGCCTGTCTCTTATGGTGTTTGCCCTGTGCGTGAGAGGGTATTTGGCCGAGTTTGCCGATCTGTTGCTCGGCGTGCTCATGGCCGCGGCTCCTTTGTTGTTCGGAAGGGGGACGTTGGCGCGGCGCGTCACCTTATCGGCGTTCGGCCTGGTTATCGTGCTGCCCGGGGATCTGTTCCTCGATATGACCTTCGATATCCTAGCGGGCGCTACCGTTCACGATTACGCAACGGTTGCAGCCAACGCCACGTTGTTCGCATGCGCAATGCTGCTCGAGGTGTTCGTGGAGATAGCGCTGTTCTGGGGCCTTACCGCGTTGGTTCGGAGGTTCTATCCGGAAGAAGGGGCCGCCGCCTCCGCGCCGTCGTCGCGCCGTGCGTCGGTCATCGCCTCGTCGTTCGCGTTGTTCTCCGTGGTCCAGGCGTTGCTATTGGCACTGTGCTTCAGCGTGGCGGTAGGGCCGTGCGGCGGCAATTCGCTGCTGCTGCGCCTATTCGGCCTGCTCATGCTGTTGTGCTTCGGCGTGGACGCCGTGCTACTGCTTGCGGTGGGCAGGTTCCGCGGCAAGGTGCGCGACGATGCCCGCGCCGCCGATTTGAACGGCGAGCTCGATCGATATCTGGCGGACTATCAGGCAACGGTCGACATGGCCCAGCGCTCGGCGCGCCTGCGCCACGACCTGCGCAACCAGGTTCAGGTGGCTAACGCTCTGGCCGAACGCGGCGAGCTCGAGCTAGCCGAGCAGCATATCGACGCCATGCTGAAGGAGCTGGACGGGCGATAGCGCCTCTGTTTTGAGCGGGCGCCGTGTCGCGGCGTCGCTGGCCGGCCGCCGGGGCTCCTGTCGGCCTTTCCCGCCGCCCAGCGGGTCGCTCGCACGGCCCTTTTGCGTTCGATTCGCCCGCCTTTCTACGCTTTCATGTGCGGTTTCGGTTACTTCTCGCCGATGGCGCATCGTGTGGCGGGCAGGCGGCGCCGCGTGTGGTAGGCTAGCGGCCAAAAGAGAACGCACTCCTTCGAAAGGGGCCCGTCATGACCGATGCCGCATCCACGCTTCCCGCCGTTTACGCCGTCGCGCAAACTCCGCAGGCGGGTGCCGCAACCGCCGACCTCGTTCGCAGTTTGGGCACAGCCGCGCAGCCCGACATCGTGGCCGCGCGTCGCTTGCTCCATCGCTTCCCCGAGGTATCCGGTCATGAGGCCAACACGCAGAAGCTGCTGTGCGAACAGCTCGATGAGCTGGGCATCCCATACCGAAAGCTCGACAACAACGGCATCATCGCAACCATCGCCGGCACTGCGCCCGGGGCATACGGCGCCGATGGGCGTCCTGCGCGCCGCGTCGCCCTGCGTGCCGACATGGACGCGCTGCCCGTCACCGAGCAGACGGGCCTTCCCTTCGCTTCCGAGAACCCCGGCGTCATGCACGCCTGCGGCCATGATGCGCACATGTCCATGATGCTCGGCGCCGTGCGCATCCTGCGCGATGCCGCCGATTCGCTGGTAGGCGAGGTGCGCATCATCTTCCAGCCCGCCGAGGAGATCTCCATCGGCGCGCTTTCCATGATCGATGCCGGCGCGCTCGAGGGCGTGGACGCGATTTACGGCGCGCATATCTGGAGCGAAGTGCCCGCCGGTACCGTGTCCTGCGCGCCCGGGCAGCGCATGGCCAACACCGATTGGTTCCGCATCGACATCGACGGCGTTTCGGCGCATGGCTCCATGCCGCACAAGGGCGTTGACGCCGTGGTGGTGGGCGCCGAGATGGTCACGGCGCTTCAGGTCCTGGTCAGCCGCGATGTTTCCCCGTTCGAACCCGTGGTGGTCACCGTAGGCGAGTTCCACGGCGGCCAGGCGCGCAACATCATGGCCGGCCACGCGTGGCTTACCGGCACGGTGCGCACGTGGTCAGAGCGTCTGCGCTCTGAGGTTCCCGATCGTCTGGAGCGCATCGTCAGCCGTATCGCCCACGCGTTCGGCGCCAAGGCGCACTTCACGTTCGAGCCGGGCAACGCCGGGCTTGCAAACGACCCCACGTGCGCCGAGGTGGCACGCCAGGCGGTGATAGACACGCTTGGCGAGCGGGGCGTCGCCGACTATCGCGGCACGCTGTCGGGCGAGGACTTCAGCGAGTACCTTCGCATCGTGCCGGGTGTGTTCTGCTTCGTGGGAACCAGGAATCCCCAGGTGGGAGCCGACCATCCGCAGCACAGCTGCCACTACACCGTCGACGAGGACGTGCTTGCCAAGGGCAGCATGGTGGCGGCCCAATGGGCCTGCCGCATGCTCTCGGGCGCCAAGGAGTAGCGCCGCGCGGCCCACGTGAACAGGGGACGGAGGTGCGTTCAAGCGGGGTAACGCCGTGTCGGGTTTTGCGCGTGGTGCGTCCTTTGCCGCGGCCTTGCCGATGGCCGCGTGAACACCCCTCCGTCCCTTGTTCACGCCGCGCAAGGGATGGCACCGCGCGGGCGAAGACGGCGAACGCACCTCTCGTCCCCGGCGGTGAACACCCCTCCGTCCCCTGTTCGGGGTTTTGCGTCATTGCGTCCTTTGCGATGGACTTGTCGATATCCGTGCTGTTTTATTCGGCAAGCGGTATAATGCAGTGGTTCAATATCATTCGCAATCGAAAGGACATGCCATGCCGGAGATGATCTCGGTCGAGCAAGCGCGTGACCTGGTGTTATCGCACGTTTCCCAGCTGCCTGCGGAAACGGTCCCCGTGTTGGATGCGGCCGGCCGCGTCGCCGCCGTCGACCTGAAAAGCGATATCGACATCTCGCCGTTCGCCCATGCCGCCATGGACGGGTTCGCCATGCGCGCTGCCCAGTTGCAGTCCGCAAGCCCCGAATCGCCCGTCGAGCTGGACGTCATCGCGGAAGTCGCCGCCGGTGACACCTTCGAGGGCGATATCCCCGAGGGCGCATGCGTGCGCATCATGACCGGCGCGCCGCTGCCCGCAGCCGCCGACGCTGTGGTGAAGTACGAGATCGTGCGCAACGTGGAAGGCGATGGCCGCCCCGGCAGCCGCGTCGCCTTCGAGGCGCCTGCCAAGCTGCGCGGCAACGTGCGCGAAGCGGGCGAGGAGGCGCGCGCCGGCGAGGCCGTCGTGCGCGCCGGCGAGGTCATCAACGCTGCCGGCGTGGGCTTTTTGGCCGGCTGCGGCGTGACCGAGGTTCCCACCCCGCGTCGCCCGCGCGTGGCCATCATCTCCATCGGCAGCGAGCTCGTGCCGCCCACCCAGGTTCCCGCCGCGGGCAAGATCCGCAACTCCAACGGCTATGCGCTGGCCGCGGCCGCGCGCGCCGCGGGCGCACTTCCCACCATGCTGCCTATCGTGGAGGACTCGCTCGAGGCTTTGAAGGTTGCGGTGTTGGAAGCGGTGCGCGAGTACGACTTCGTGGTCACGAGCGGCGGCGCCTCCGACGGCGACTTCGACTTCATCAAGCCCTGCGTCGAGCAGACCGGTGAGCTGCTCATGACCCGCGTGAACATGCGCCCGGGCAAAGCGCAGACGTTTGGCCTGGTCAACGGCACGCCCGTGTTCGGCCTGCCGGGCAATCCGGCTGCGGCGTATTGCGGCTTCGAGATGCTCATCCGTCCGGCGTTGCGCAAGATGCAGGGGTATTCCAACCTGCAGCGCCCGCTCGTGAAGGCACGTCTCGCGCGCGACGCGAAGAAGGGCGACACGCGCCGCATCTACCTGCGCGCCACCATCACGAAGGACGCCGACGGCGCCTATGCGGTCGAGCCGGCGAAGAACCAGAGCTCGGGTTTGTTCGGCGTCATCCAGCGCAGCAACTGCCTGGCTGTTCTGCCCGAGGGCGGCGAAGGCCGCACGGCGGGAAGCCTAGTCGAGTGCATCCTGCTCGACGTCAACGAGGACGTGTGCCTGTAACCGGCGCTTGCCCGATCGGTTGACGGCGGGCCGTGGGCTGGAAGGCCTGCTGCCCCGACGATCGGGAAACGCCCGATCCTGACAAGCCGGGCTGCGGGCGGGAAGGCCTGCAGCCGAGACAGCCGGCTCACGCTTCGCCGGCGCTTAACCTTTATATAAGGAGGAACAATGACCGAACACGATCACGCGTCCGCGCCCATCACGTTCGCCATCATCACCTGCTCGGATACGCGCGGCATGAAGCAGGACACCGCCGGCGCGGCGCTCGAGCAGCTCATCGCCGACAACGGCTGGGTATGCAAAAGCCACGTGGTGGTGAAGGACGAGGTGCCGCAGATCAGCGCCGCCATCGTGGAGGCGTGCGACACCATCGACGCCGACATCGTGCTCACCTGCGGCGGCAGCGGCTTGTCGCTGCGCGACGTCACGCCCGAGGCCACGCAGGCCGTGTGCGACCGCAACGTGCCCGGCATCGCCGAGGCCATGCGCGCCCATAGCTTGGCCATCACGCCGTTCGCCATGCTCTCGCGCGCGCTGTGCATGCAGCGCGGCACGCACCTGGTGGTGAACCTTCCGGGCAGCGAGAAGGCCGCCCGCGAGAACTGGGACGGCATCGTGGCCGCCCTTCCGCACGCCGTGAAGATGATGGCCGGCGGCGGCCACTAGAGACCAGCGCGCTTCCGCCGCGCCATTAAGGTTGGAGCTGCGGTAGCTACCAAGGTGCGCAGCAATGCATAGCGCGAAGGACGCCTGCTTTAGCCTATCGCGGCCGAAGCGGGCGTTTTCTTTCGTGAACTGCGAAGAATCGATCATTTTGGTCGCCTCTGGACAAGATGAACGATTCTTCGCGGGATATAGCCCATAAAAGTGCGGTTTTTGGGAGAAATGGCTCTCCATGAGCAAAAAATCGCTGAAAAGGTCCGCCACGTAGCGTGTAAACAAGCAAGAATCGCTCGCTTTGGCCACAGGTGGACAAAGCGAGCGATTCTTGCGCCGCAAACAAAACCCTGCCGGGCGAAATGTACAGTGCGTTTTTTCCGGACAGATCGTCCTGTGCTCCCAAGTGTCTGACCGCGGGCGAAATGGTGCTGGCTTCCGTTTGCCGCAAGCTGCACGTTGAAGGCAATGCGTGCAAGGGGGCTTCGCGATTGTTGTAGCGCGAATACAGCAGCGGGTCCCGCAGCTCGGTTTGAGCATAGGGACCCGCTGCTGTATTGGGGCGCGCGTTATGCTGCGGTGCCGTCTTGCGTTTCGCGATATATCATGTCGTTTCGCATTTCGTAACCTATCGCGTCGTTTCGCCTGGTGAAGCGCGTGTCGATTACTCGTCCTTTTGGGCGACTAGCAGCAGGATGCCGGAAACCATGTTCAGGAACAGCAGGGTGCAAACGCCAAGGGCGACGGTATTGGGCTTTTTGCCCTTGTAGACGCCCCAAGAGCGAACGGTCATGGGAATGCCCCACGCTAAGGGGACCAGCCCGATGCCGAGCGTTGCGATGCCGCCGATTCCAATGACGACCAGGGCCACGATGTTCATGATGAACGCGATGAGGCGAAGCGTCTGATTGCTTCCCTCCACAACGTATGTTTTCTCAGGCATGGGAACGCCGTAAGGCGGCTGCGGTGTGCCGTACGGCTGCTGCGGGGCGGCGGCGTAGGGCGATTGCGGCGCGGCGGGTTGCTGAGCAGCAGCATATTGCTGCGGTGCGACCGCAGGCTGCTGGGCGACTGACGGAGCTGGCGCTGCAGGAGGAATCGGTGCGGCGGTCGCTGCGGGTGCGGCCGGCGGAACCGGCGCGGCAGGTGCGGCAGGAGCTGCGGGAGCCTCGGGCGCGGCGGGCGCTTCGGGGTCCGGCGCGGCGGCGTTCAGGGGCGTTCCGCAGTTGCCGCAGAATTTCGCATCAGCGACGTTCTCGGTTGCGCAGTTGGGGCATAGCATGGCGGTACTCCATTTCTCTTGTCCCGGGCAGGCTTTGCGAATGGATTGATTGCGAACCGCTGCCAGCCCGTAAACCACTTGTGCTTATTGTAGCTTATCGGTGCAGTTTTTATGGACGTTCCACCGGAATAGCGTTGCATAATCCCGGTAAACGTAGGGGAGTGGGGTGCGAAAGCGTACGTCGTACAGGCGCGTTGCAAGCCGATTGGTCGCGCCAAGCGGATTCCCCTCGGCGGAGTTCGGTATTTGAGCGGATGGTTCATGCTTCGTGGTAGTGTGCCGAAAGTTGGTGTCACGACTCCGTTTGCGAGGCGCGGGCTTCAGCCCGCCCGAGCAAACGGAGCATCACCTGGAACCGGTCTGCATTCTACACCAGCATCAGGCGGGCCTCCCCAGCTTCTCCTCGATGGCGGCCTCGACGCAGACCCTCGCCCTCTCGAGGACCTCCTCCGATATGGCGGCGGGCTCCGAGTCCGACCTGCTGACGCCCTTGAGGGAGGCGGCGTCGATGAAGCCCATCCCGAGCCACTCCTCGTTGACGTCCGCGAGCACCGAGCCGACGAGCCGCGTCATCGACTCGACCGACGGGAACACGCCCACGACCTTCGTCCTGCGCTTTATCTCCTCGTTGGCGCGCTCCTGGACGTTGTTGGTGCGCAGTCGGACGTGGTGCTCGTACGGGAAGTCGAGGTAGGCGAGCGCGTCCGCCTCCGCATCCTCCAGCAGCTCGCCCGCGCGCGGCTTGATCTCGGCGATCCTCCTGGTCGCGACGCGGTAGGCGGCGCGCACGAGCTGCGGGTCGCGCTCCGCGAACACGGCCTTCATCGCCGCGGTCGCGACGGCCCTGTCCTCCTTCTTGGAGAACCAGCCCGCGACGTTGCGCTCGAGGTGGACGATGCAGCGCTGCCAGGCGGCGCCCTGGAACACCTCGGCCACGGCCTGCACGAGGCCCCCGTGGTCGTCGGAGACCACGCACCTCACGCCGGACACCCCGCGCCTGCGCAGCCCGCGCAGGAACGCCTTCCACGACGCCGCCGACTCGGTGTCGACGACGCCGAAGCCCGCGAACCGCCGCGGCCCGTCCTCCCCGCAGGCGATGGCGGTGACGACGCCCTTGGACTGCACGTGCCCCTCGTCGCGGCAGCTCAGGTACGTGGCGTCCAGCCACAGGTACGGGAACGCCATGCCGTCGAAGCGCGCCGCGTTCAGCGCCGCCACCTCCTCGTCGAGGTCGGAGGTCATGCGCGAGACGCGCGAAGGGCTCAGGGAGCCGAAGCCGAGCGCGTCGGCGGCCTTCTCGATCTTGCGCGTGGACAGCCCCCGCACGTAGACCTCCTTGACGACCGCGACCATGGCGCGGTCCACGCGCGAGTACGGCCTGATCAGCTCGTCGGGGAAGTAGGTCCCCTCCCGCAGCTTCGGCACCCGCATCGTTATCTCGCCGAGCACCGTGGAGAGCTTGCGCTCCCGGTACCCGTTGCGCCGGTTCCCCTCGCCGCAGAGCTCGTCGGCCTGCCAGTCCATTATCTGATTCACCGCGCGCTCCAGCTCGCGCCTCATCATCTCGACCAGGTCGATCGTGCCGTCCTCCCTGAGCGGCAGGTCCCGCATCGCTCCCTTTTCCTGTAAAGTGTCCATGGCGGCCGTTGCCTTTCTCTCGAATCTTACATTCCGCAAAATGTGATTCTAGGCAATGGCCGCTGTTGTCTCAAAGCAGCCCGTGACACCAACTTTCGGCACGCGATCATGCTTCGTTCTCGGAAGGAAGGGCCTCCGTCCCCAAGCGTCGGATTCCGGACGGATAACCCTCCGTCCCCAAGTGTCAGGCGGCGCTTTGCCTGCCGCCGGCCGGTATCTGCAGGGTTTGCGCAGAAGCGTCCCCGCATTTCCCCAGTGATATACTTGTCTCCGCTATACGGGAGACCCGTCGCGCGTCACGGCATCGCCGTGCGTCGGCATCGCCGACCTGCGCATTCGGGCACAGCAATGGTTTCAAGAGGGTGCAGAACATGGCAGACAATACTCAGCTTCCCAACGGTTTCACCGGTTTCGCGTTCCGCAAGCCGGCGGGCGGTACTAGCGCGGCGGACGCCATCCGCGAGCGCGAAGCCCAGCGCGCGGCTCATGCCGGCCAGCCTGCGCCTGCGCAAACGCCTCGTCGCGGGGTGAACGGCTTCCTGACTGAGCGCGAAGCGGCATCCGACGCCTCCAACGAGGTGCGAGGCGCGTTCCAGTACAACCGCGATCACGAGGAAACGGCCGCTTATTCCGCAGACGGCGAAAACCCCGAGGGCCGCGTGGAGTTCGACCCCGAGAAGCTGGCAACCATCCCTGAGAAGGATCGCCGCTGGGCCTGGCTGGAAATCGACCTGAACGCCATCCGCCACAACGCCTCCGCCGTCAAGAAGATGATCGGCTCGGGCCGCCATATGATGGCCGTCGTGAAGGCCGATGCGTATGGTCACGGCGCGGTGCGTGTGGCGAAGACGGCGCTGAACTCCGGCGCCGACTACCTGGGCGTCGCCACGGTCGACGAGGGCATCAAGCTGCGCGAAGGCCTGGTCAACGCGCCTATCCTTATGCTTGCCGAGCCGCCCGCCAGCGCCATTCCGCTGCTGCTCGCATACAAGATCATGCCGGCGGTGTACTCCTCCGAATTCGCCATCAAATATGCGGAGGCCGCGGATTCCATGGGCCTGCGCGCGCCGTATCACCTGGCCATCAACACGGGCATGAACCGCATTGGCGTCCGTTGGGATGAAGTGGTTAACTTCATGCACCAGATCGGCTTCCACCGCGCGCTCGAGCTTGAAGGCGTGTTCACGCACTTTGCCACGGCGGATTGCCCGGAAACGCTCGACTTCCATATCCAGGCGAAGCGCTACATCGAGGCCGTCGAGGGGCTGCGCGCGGCGGGCATCAACCCCGGCATCGTGCACTGCGCGAACTCCGCCGCCGCCATCCGCTACCCCGACGTGCGCTTCGACATGGTGCGCCTGGGCATCGGCCTGTACGGTTACCAGCCCTGCCCCGAGACCACGCCGCTCATCGAGCTGCGCCTGGCCATGAGCGTGCATGCGCGCATCACCGACACGCGTCTGGTGCCTATGAGCGAGGGCGTCAGTTACGGGCTGAACTACCGCAGCCCCGGCAGCGTGAAGATCTGCACCGTGCCCGTCGGATATGGTGATGGCCTGCGCCGCGGGCTGTCAAGTCGCACTGACTTCCTGGTCGACGGCGTGCGCTGCCGCCAGGTGGGCAACATCTGCATGGACCAGTGCATGTTCGAGGTCGACCTGCGCAGCTACGCGCGTCGTCGCCGCGTCGATCCCCAGGTGGGCGACGAGGTCCTTATCGTGGGCCAGCAGGGCGACGCCATGGTCACCATCGAGGAGATGTGCGAAACCCTGAACACCATCCCGCACGAGCTGTGCATCGGCTTCGCCCAGCGCATGCCGCGCTACTACGTGTAGAAGGGGAAGCGGGGTTGCCTACACGCTGAAGGCGCTGGCTTGATGCATGACGGTCCGCTTGAAGTGCTTTTGCAAGTAAACGAAACGCCCGGTTTCCCTTGGGTTGGGAAGCAGGGCGTTTTTGCGTGTGTGAGTTTCGATTCGAAGGTGAGCCTTCCCCGTTACTGCAGCGTGGCGTCGACGGCGCTGATGAGCGCGTTGCGCAGGCCGGCGGCCTCGAGCGCGGCTACGCCTTTGATGGTGGTGCCGCCGGGGCTGCACACGGCGTCCTTCATGGCGCCGGGGTGCGTGCCGGTGGCCAGATGCAGCTGTGCGGTGCCGGCCATCATCTGCGCCGCCAGGCGATACGCGGTGGCGCGGGGCAGGCCGTTCTTCACGCCGCCGTCGGCCAGCGATTCCAGGAACATGGCGGCGAAGGCGGGGCCGCACCCGGCGACGGCGCTGGCGGTCGAGAGCAAGTGTCCCGCAACGGGCTCGATGAGCGCGATGCCGCCGAACAGCCCGGCGAACGTCTCCCATTCGTCGGCGCTGAGCGAGTGCTTCTGCTCGCAGGCGATCACGCCGCAGCCCACGGCGATAGGCGTGTTGGGGATGGTGGAAAGGTGGTGGCTGCCGGTGCCCAGCAGGTCCTCGTAGAAGTCGAACAGCAGGCCCGCGGCAACCGACACCACGGCCTTGCCGGCAAGCGCCTCGCGCGCCGGCGCAAGCACGTCGGCTACCATGTAGGGCTTCACGGCCACGATGATCAGGTCGCTTGCCTCGGCGACTTCGGCGGGAGTGTGCGCGGCGTTCGCGCCCAGCGGCTTGCAGCTGGTCTCCAGCTTGTCGAAGTGCGCGGCGCAGGCGGTGATGCGGCCGCCATCGAAGCCGGCGTGCTCCACCAGCCCTTTCGCCATGGCCTGGGCCATGTTGCCGAACCCGATGAACCCGATGCGTGCGGTGCTTGCGTCCATTGCGTCTCCTTTGCCGTGTACTCCCGTTGTCCGCGATTCGCGTTGCAGATGATTTTACGCCATCGCCATGTCCAGCGTGTGACGAAGCGCGCGTGTGGCGAAGCGGCCGAGCGGTAAGGTTATCTGCCCAGCGCCCAGGCGATGCCCTTTGCCATACGTAGGGCGGGTTCCTTGAAGTGGTTGCCGGGGTTTTGCTCGAAGACGGTGGGCACGCCTCTGGCCTCGAACAGCTCGACGACATCGCGCGTGCCTTGCGCCACATTGCGCAAAAGCCTGCTGGGCGTGCGTGCCTCCTTGCTGCCAAGCGAGAAGTATGCGCAGGCGGGTTTGCGGGCGAACTCGGTTGCTTGCGCGTAGCCGGTGAAATCCGGGTACCACAGCGACCCCGATGCGCTTGCGACGCATCCGAAAGACGCGCTGTTGAAGCAGGCCCACGTGGCGAACAGCCCTGCAAGCGAATAGCCCGCCAGCACACGTTGCTCGGGTTTGCGCGGCGCGTCCCCCTCGACGCGAGGGATGATCTCGCTTTCAAGCAGGCGGAGCTGTTCGGCCGCTTTGCCCGCAAACGGGGCGTCGTCGGCGAACAGCCCGGGGCATTCCCAAGGCGTCAGATCGTCGTTCCAGCAACGCGGCCGTATGGCGGCGAGCACGAATTCCCGACAGCCAAGCTCACGGCACAACCGCAGCACCTCGGACCCATCGCCATCATGAACATGCAGGTAAACCACCGGAAGACTGTCCAAGGGGGAAGGGTTTGTCCTGCCGGTATGCTGGCGGCTTCGGGCGTCTGTGCGTTCTTGGCTGCATGACGGCTTTAGGGCGCAGCCTTCGTTGCGGCCATTGTCGTCTGCGTGCTGATCCCGGCTGTTGCAAGTTTGCTGTTGGGAGCAGCGACCGTTGCGCTCGCTATCCAGGAGCCCTTCGCCTGCGCAATGTGCTGGCACGTGCACGGTCACGTGATTGCCGCAAACATCGAATTCCCTGACTATATCTTCGCTATCCATGTTTTGCCTCGTGTGCGCTGAAACGAATTTCGCTCGTGATGCTTCGTTTCATCCCGGATGCGTTCTTCTCTATTCGCATCCTATGCCGGGCGCGCCGCTGCTGTTTTGCCCCGCGCCCACGCCCGGCAACCATCTTCTGCTTGCGATTCGCTTCGCGTGCGCCCTGGCTTTTCGCCAGGTTCGCCTCGCTTCAGGCGCAGATGCCCTAGGAGCGGAACGTGATGCCTTCGGGCAGGTCGTTGGGGTCGAAATCGTCCTCGTCGTCCTCTTCGGTTTTGGCGGGTGCGACGACAACGGGCTCGGGTTCGCGCTCTTCGCCGAACGCATCCTCGAACGGGGCGAGGACGGCGTGCGGCACGGCGAACGTGATGTGGCCGATGGCCCCGGGGTGCGCGGCGATCCAGGCGCGGAACAACTCGATGACCACCTCGGCATCGAAGCCCTGCGGGCCGGCGCCAAACGCGCCCACGATCAGCGTTTCAGCTCCGTTAGCTGCGGCGATGCGCAGCAGCGCCTCCACGCGGGCGCGCAACGCCGTCTCGACCTCGCGCTCGGAGCGGTGGTTCTCCAACGCATGGGTGCGGTTGGGCTCGGGGATGGCAAGCACGTCGGCGCGGCGGATGTCGCCGTCGTGGACGAACGTCACCTGGGGTAGGTACAGCGCGCGGTCGGTGTAAAGCTGGCCGGACGCAAACCCGCGGTTTGCGGCATGATACGTGTTTTTGCAGCCGCACAAAACCGGGTACAGGTTGCTTTCCGAGCACAGGATCTGCTCGGGCCCGAACGCGCCGTCCTCGTACGCGCCGCCCGGGCGCATGAACGAGCACGGGTCCACGACCACGGTCTTACCCTTCGCGCTGTGCACCGCCTTCACGGTAAAATCGCTGGTCACTCTGGTGGTAGTTGTCGCGCCCTCCTCGACTTCGGGCAGCTCAAGCTCGCGCCCCTCGCCATCTTCGTAGATGATTGCGGCGTCGATGGTTTCCTGGGTGTCCTTGGAAAACGCCCCGCGCATCAGCGCAAGGTTGCTTGCGGCGGCAGCTTTTCTCTCATCGCGTGTAGGCATGGTCTCTCCTTAAGGCAGATGATTCGACTTATCGTTCATCGTAGCAGCTGGCAAGCCCGCCGCAGCCCGATGTTTCCGCGATTTAACGCAACCGTTAGCAACGGTATCCCACCGGCTGCGGACGCCGCGCGAACGGTGGTTCAAAACCGCCCAGAACCAGCGAGGCTTCATTTGGGCAAAAACTCGTTATCTTGCAGGCTTGTGAGCCGCCTTCGTCGATAACGAATCGGCTTTTCCGCGCGTTGTTTAGTCTGCCGCTAGTTTTCCGCTGTTGTGCTAGGCTGTTGACCAAGAAAAACGTTGTGTGCTTGCGCGGTTCGCAAACTCACCAGCCGCGCGGTGGGCACGTCGCCGTTCGACGCACGGAAAGGGGCACACCATGCCGAAACCGCATATCCCGCTCGATGAGCTGCGCGTGCAGGTGGAATCATGTCGCCGCTGCCCGCTGTGCGACGGCCGCACGCAAACGGTGTTCGGCGTGGGCAACCCTCATGCGCGCGTGATGTTCATAGGCGAGGCACCGGGCAAAAACGAGGATCTGCAGGGCGAGCCGTTCGTCGGCGCCGCCGGGCACTACCTCAATGAGCTGCTCGGTTGTGCCGGTCTGCGCCGTGAGGACGTGTTCATCGCCAACGTGCTGAAGTGCCGCCCTCCCGGAAACCGCGACCCGCGACCCGAGGAGATTCAAACCTGCACGCCGTTCCTTCGCGAGCAAACGCGCACCATCGACCCGGAAGTCCTGGTCACGCTTGGGAAGTTCTCCACGCAGTTCGTTCTGAAGACGCAGGTGGGCATCACGCGTCTGCACGGTCGCGTCCAGCGGGCGGGCAAGTTCTTTGTCTTTCCCATCTTCCACCCCGCCGCCGCGCTTTACGACGGCGCAAAACGCGAGGCCCTGGAAAACGATTTCGTAACCCTAGGCGAGCTGCTGCATCAACTGGACGAGCAAAAGGCTCAGGCGGCGAGAGCGGCAGAGCAGCGAAACGGGCAGTAACCGCAGCAGGGGAGAAGACCGGCAATTTCCCAACGGCCTGGAGAACCTGCGCATGCTGGGGCTTGGGTTGTCATCCCGTGCTAACCTGCTAACGAACAATGGACTTTCGAGCAAGGTGAATCCCGTATGCCGCAAACAACCCCGCAAGACTTTGATCCCATCGCCTATATCAACGCTCCCCATTGGCAGGCGTCGCGCTTGGGTCTCGACCGTATTCGCGAGCTGCTGGCTCGCTTGGGCAATCCCCAGAACGATCTGCGCATCGTGCATGTTGCGGGCACGAACGGGAAGGGCAGCACGTGCGCTTATATCGCCAACGTGCTGCAAGCCGCTGGCTATCGGGTGGGCTGGTTCTCCAGCCCGTTCATCGAGCGCTTCGAGGAACGCATCCGCGTGGATGGCGAGAGTATCGGCATGTCCGACCTTAAGCGCGTCACGCTGCAAGTGCGCGAGCATGCTGAGCAGATGTCGGTGGAAACCGGTGACCACCCAACGGAGTTCGAGCTTATGACGGCGGTGGCGCTTCTGCATTTCGCCCAGGTGGGATGTCGGGTTGCGGTGCTGGAAGTTGGCCTTGGCGGGCGTCTGGACTCCACCAATGTCATCGCGGCCCCCGACGTCGCCGTTATCACGCGCATCGGCCTCGACCATACCGATCTGCTCGGCAACACCATCGGCAAGATCGCCACGGAAAAGGCCGGCATCATCAAGTCGGGAAGCGCCGTGGTTTCGTGGCCGCAGGAACCCGAGGCCGCCGAAGCCGTGGAAGCGGCGGCGCGCGCGGTAGGTTGCACGGTCGCGCAGCCCGATTTCCGCGAACTGGACATCGCGCCCGTCCGCCATCTCGACCCTGCGCAGGTCGAACCCGGAAAGCCTTCGGTCGTGCGCCCCTTCACCTACAAGGGCAAAGCCTACGAAACCACGTTGCTGGGCAGCTACCAACCGCAAAACGCCGCATTGGCCTTAGAAACCGTGTTCGCGCTTCAGCGCCGTGGTTGGGATATACCGCAATCCGCTATCGAGTGCGGTGTTGCCGCCACGCGCTGGGCCGGCCGGTTCGAGGTGCTGCCGCACGTGCCGGGCAAACCTACCGTGGTTATCGACGGTGGTCACAACCCGCAGGGTGCCCAGGCGCTCTCCGATTCGCTGGCGGACGTGTTCGCCGGCCGCAAAGCCGTGCTGCTCTCGGGCGTCATGGCCGACAAGGACCATCCCGCCATGCTGCGCACGGTGTTGCCGCATGCTGCCGCGTTCGTTGCCGTGACTCCCGACAATCCCCGAGCGCTGCTTGCCGCGGAATACGCCTCAGAAGCCGCCCGAATAGCCACGGAATCGCCCGCAATCGACGCAAACCTGCCCATTTGCGCAGCGCAAACCTACGCCGAAGCCGCCCGCAAAGCCGGCGAACTCGCCGGCCCCAACGGCATCATCTGCGCATTCGGGAGCCTGTACAGCATCGCGCAAACCAAGCAGGCCCTCCGGGAAGCGGGGCTGCTCGCGGACGAATAGCGCTCGCGTTCGTCTCCCGGCGCCAGGTTTCGCCTGGAAGCCGATTCGAGCGTTCGTTCTGCGGGGTCCGCATTAGGGGTAGGGGTTAACCATAGATTTGCCTGTGCCTCGGCCTCCCGCCGCCCGCATGGTTCACCCGCGTAACACGTATGGTTCGTACGTGTGGGACGCGGGGCAAAACCGGGTGCGCGGCGCGGCGTGTGCTACCATACGAACATTGCAATGTTTGAGAAAGGACCGCCATCATGGCTACCATCGACACCGTTAAGGAAGTCCTGGAAGAGAACCTGGACATCAACCCTGAGTCCGTTAACGAAGACTCCACGTTCGACTCCCTGGGCATCGACTCCCTGGACATGGTCGAGCTGATCTGCGACCTGGAGGAGAAGTGCGACGTGGACTTCGGCGAGCCCGAGGGTCTGAAGACCGTCGGCGAGCTGGTCGAGTACATCGACTCCCTGTAAGCCGCAACGCTTATCGAGCACGTTAGCCCCATGTTAACGTGCTCAACTGCGCAAACTAAAGCGCGATAACCGAAGCCGGCTTTTAAGTCGGATGTTGAGGACCGGCCCCGGAATTGCCCGGGGCCGGTCCTCGCTTTTCCCGTTGCTTGTTGCTTTCAAGCTGATAACGGGGAAGCGGGCAACGGAGCGTGCGAGTCGTCTTCGTCTCTTAGGGGTGCGAAGGCCCTGATGCGACTCGCGCTCATTTGCGAAAAAGCTCGAATTCGCCCGCGCCCTATTCGTACTGACCCGTAAAGTCAGGACTCGAGCTTGCTCGAGCACCATATGCCTTGCTTGTAACCGCGCACCCGCGCCCACGAAAAGGGGCGGCCCGAAGGCCGCCCCCTTGCAAAATGCATTTGTCCCGCGCTGACGATCCGTCAGATGCGATGCGTTCTCGCTACTCCGTCTGCTTCAGCAGGCCGTAACCGCCGTCGTCGCGGCGATACAGCACGTTGACCAGGTTCGTGTCGCGGTCGGTGTAGGCGAAGAAGTCGTGACCCAGCAGGTCGATCTGCACCAGGGCCTCTTCCTCGGTCAGCGGCGCGAACTCGATTTCCTTCACGCGGACGACTTCCTCGTCGGCGGCGAATTCAGCCATCAGGCTTTCGGGATCGAACTCGCCGACAGGGGCGACTGCGGCCTCGCGCGGCTTGCGGTCGAGCACGCGGGTCTTGAACTTGCGAAGCTGGCGAAGAACCTTGGCAGCCGCAACGTCGATGGCGGCGTACATGTCCTCTTCGGACTCCTCCACGCGTACGATGTGGCCCTTGGTGCGCAGCGTGACCTCGCAGATAGCGGGGGTGGCGTTGGCGGGGTTCTTCTCCACATGCAGCACGACTTCGGCATCCAGCGGATTGATGTCCATGACCTTCATGGAATTGCCGATTTTGTCTTCGGCGTACTCGCGCAGCGCATCGGTTACAGGCATTTTGCGTCCGGTGACGGTAATGCTCATGTCAATCACCTCTTCTTCGCGGCGGACAAAAAAGACCGACGGTGTTTCTCCTGCTCAGAACCGTAAAAAGTTCTTTCCAGATAGGTGGCAGGTTATCCCCTTCCGTCGAATCTGTAAGTACAGCATAGCGCACTTTACCTTGATTTAACCGGCGAATTCCCGGTATTTTCGGGTTCGTTCGTAAACGTTTTGAAAACGTCAACGCCACGTTCCCGGGCGTGTCGCAACGCCGCCATGATAGACTGTGCCGAATCCGCGAAGCTGCCTGCAAGGCGTCTATCGCGAAGGGCGGAAAGGGGCGTTCCGAACCCCCGCCGGCTCGTTTCGCCACGGAACGCGCCCCATGAAATAGCAAGCTTCGTTTCGCGGGCGGCTTAGGCGCTTCCCGCAAGTTAGGCAGGACATGACCGACAGCCGTATCTATATCAAAGAGGTGCAGGGCCATCAGCATCGCTATCAGAAGCTCATCCAGCTGACGCATTCGTCCACGAAGGCCGCCGGTGCCATGCTGCTCGCCGCCGTGGTGGCGCTCATCGTGGCCAACACCGCCGTGCACGAGCCGTTCCTGGAGTTCTGGCATTCGCATGTGGGCTTCTTCTTCGGCGAATCCGTTGTCGAGATGTCGCTTGCGCACGTGATCAACGACGTGTTCATGGCCGTGTTCTTCCTCTTGGTGGGCTTGGAAGTGAAATACGAGCTCACGGTGGGTGAGCTGACGAACATCCGTCAGGCTCTGCTGCCCATCATGGCGGCCGTCGGCGGCGTTCTGGCCCCCATCGCCATCTACCTGGCGTTCAACGCCGCCGACCCGCTAACCGTGGGCGGTTGGGGCGTTCCCACGGCAACCGACATCGCGTTCGCGCTGGGCATCCTGGCGCTTCTGGGCAACCGCGTGCCGGCCGGCGTGCGCGTGTTCCTCTCCACGCTCGCCGTCGCCGACGACATCATCGCCATCCTGGTCATCGCCATCTTCTACGGTCAAAGCCCGTCGCTGGCCTGGCTGCTGGCCGCGGGCGTGGTGCTTGCGGTGCTGGTCGCCATGAATAGGGGGCATGTGTACTCGCTGCTTCCGTATATGCTGGTGGGCGCCTTGCTGTGGTACTGCGTATACATGTCCGGCGTACACTCCACCATCGCCGGCGTGCTGCTGGCGTTCGCTATCCCGTCCGGTTCGCGCGTGAACCTGCGCACCTTCGCCACCTGGTCCGACTCCAAGGTCCGAGAAGCGAATCGCGCCTTCGATCCCGAGGAGCCCGTGCTGGCGCAGGGCCGCTATATGGAAACCGTCCGGCACTTGTCGCACGTGGCGCGCCAGGTTGTGCCGCCGGCGACGCGCCTGGAGCACAAGCTGTACCCGTGGGTGTATTTCGGCATCCTGCCGCTGTTCGCCCTGACCAATGCCGACGTCAGCTTCGCCGGCATGGACGTGGGGTCGCTGTTCGCCTCCCCGGTGTTCTTCGGCATCTTCTTCGGCCTTCTGGTGGGCAAGCCGCTCGGCATCATGCTCATGAGCTTCCTGGTAGTGAAGCTCAAGCTGGCCAGCCTGCCTGAGAACGTCAACTGGCAGCACATGCTGGGCGCGTCCATCCTGGGCGGTGTAGGCTTCACCATGGCCATCTTCGTGGCGAACCTGGCTTTCACCGATCCGGTGTTGGTGGCAACGGCGAAGCTGGGCATCCTGCTGGCGTCGCTTGCGGCGGGCGTGCTGGGCTTCACCTTCCTGCTGGTGCAGGCGCGCGGCGCCCAGAAGCAGGGCGTGGCGTTCGTGGACCCGGCTGTTGAAGGTGCCGATAGCAACCTGGAGGCGCTGCCTACCGCGGCGCGCGAGGCCGCGCTCGAGGGCCGCGAGATGCTGCATGATTTGGAAGCAGACGAGGAGCTCGACCCCCGCGGCGTAGCGTAAGGAGCGCAGCGCGCCGCAGGGCGCGCTTGCGAAAAAGCCGTCGGCCCGTGCTTGCTCGGTCTCGTGCATCGCTGCTCGGCTTTGCGTTGCTTCTCGGTTCCGGGCGTTGCGCCTCGGATTGCGCGTCCCTTCGACTCCTGGTGTTGCTCCTCGGCTCGCGCCCTCCTGCTTTCGCGTCGTCGCCCGGTCCCCTGCGTTCGCTCCTCGAACGCCGCCGTTTGCGACGGGGCCGCCGCCGCTGTGTGCGCAAGCTGCGCAGGCGCGGCGCGCGGGGGAATCGTTGCGGTATACTTTTCGGCAGTTCAATCGCTTGCAACGTCGATGCGCTCATGCGCGCATCGGCCTATGGCGCCCCGCCGGCAAAGCCGGCGTTCGCGCTTGCGGGCGCTGCGTTTCGCGGCGCCCGCGTTTTCGACCAAGGAGGATCGCATGGAAGCTGCCGCTATCGTTTTGGCTGCGGGCGCGGGCACCCGCATGAAGTCCAAAAAGCCCAAGGTGGCCCACGAGGTTTTGGGCAAGCCGCTCGTGCGCTGGGTGGTCGACGCCGCCCACGCCGCCGGCGTCACCCAGGTGGCAACGGTGGTCGGCCATGCCCGCGAGCAGGTCATCCCGCTGGTCGAGGGCGACACGCAGGTAGTGGTGCAGGAAGTGCAGAACGGCACGGCGGGCGCGGTGCTCGCCTGCGCCGACGCTTTCGCCGGTTTCGACGGTTCCCTGTCGGTGCTCACCGGCGACTGCCCGCTCATCAAGCCCGAGACCATCGCCCGCTTGGCGCAGGTGCGCGATGAGAATAACGCTGCCGTGGTGGTGCTCACTATGAAGCTGGACGACCCCACCGGCTACGGCCGCATCATCCGCGATGCCGACGGCCAGGTCGAGCGCATCGTCGAGCAGAAGGACGCCACGCCCGAGGAGGCGGCGGTCAACGAGTGCAACTCCGGCTTCTACTGCTTCGACGCCCGCGCCTTGTTCGACGCGTTGGCCCAGGTCAGCAATAACAACGCCCAGGGCGAGTTCTACCTCACCGACGTCCTCGAGATCTGCCGCAACGCCGGCCGCCCCGTGCTGGCGCTCGCCACCGACGACGCCGCCGAGTGCCTGGGCGTCAACTCCCGCATCCAGCTGGCCCAGGTCACCAAGGTCATGCAGCGCCGCATCAATCACGAGCATATGGCCGCCGGCGTCACCATGGTCGATCCCGACCAGGTGTGGATTGGCCCGGACGTGAAGATCGCCCAGGATGTCGAGCTGCTTCCCCAGGTCATGCTCATGGGCGCCACCGAGATCGGCGAGGATAGTGTCATCGGCCCGAACACGCGCCTGACCGATACGAAGGTCGGCCGCGGCTGCGTCATCGAGGAGACGGTGGCCATCGAGGCGCAAATCGACGACGCCGCAACCGCCGGCCCGCGCGCCTACTTGCGCCCGGGCACGCATCTGTGCGAGGGCGCGAAGGCCGGCACGCACGTGGAGATCAAGAAATCCACCATCGGCCGTGGCAGCAAGGTCCCGCACCTCAGCTACATCGGCGACACCACCATGGGCGAGGGCGTCAACATCGGCGCCGGCTCCATCACCTGCAACTATGACGGCAAGAAGAAGTGGCCCACCACCATCGGCGACAACGTGTTCGTGGGCAGCGACACCATGATGGTGGCCCCCGTGACCATCGGCGACGGCGCCATCATCGGCGCGGCGTCGTGCATCACCAAGGAGGTGGCGCCCGATGCGCTCGCGCTCACGCGCCCCGAGCAGAAGGAGATCCCCGGCTGGGCCGCCAAGAAACGCGCCCGCCAGGCCGCCGAAGGCAAGTAAGCCGCGTCTGCCATAAGCCTTTTGCAATCCACAGGGCCGGCTGGCCGTGAAGTCCTCATAGAGGGTTCGCGTGCCAGCTGGCCTTTTCCTTTTCCGCCAGGTAAAATGACTTCCGTATGAACAACTGCGAAGCGATGCGAAGGAGCACGCGCATGACTGCGGAAATGGAAAAGCGTAAGAGGATGGCAGTGTTTTCGGGTTCCTCGAACCTGAAGCTGGCCGACGAGATCGCACAGGAGCTGGGCATCTCCCTGGGCAATGTGAAGCTGGAGAAGTTCGCCAACGGCGAAATCTACGCTCGCTACCAGGAAAGCGTTCGCGGCGCCGATGTGTTCATCGTGCAGTCCGTGTGCTCGAGCCCCAACGGCTTCGACGTCAACGACAACCTCATGGAGCTGCTCATCATGATCGACGCCGCTAAGCGCGCCAGCGCGCACAGCGTCAGCGCCGTCATCACGCATTACGGCTACGCGCGCCAGGACCGCAAGGCCGCGCCGCGCGAGCCCATCACCGCTAAGCTGGTCGCCGACCTGCTCACCGCTGCCGGCGCCGACAACATCATCGCCATCGACCTGCATCAGGACGCCATCCAGGGCTTCTTCGATAAGCCGGTCAACCACATGACGGCTATGCCCATCTTCGTGGACTACTTCGAGCAGAAGGGTTTCAAGTCCGAGGAGCTGTGCGTCGTGTCTCCCGACGTGGGTCGCGCAAAGGCCGCCAAGAAGTTTTCCACGCTGCTTGATTGCGACATCGCCATCATGCACAAGGACCGCCCGAAGCACAACCAGGCCGAGATCACGGCCCTGATCGGCGACGTGAAGGATAAGATCTGCATTCTCAACGACGACATGATCGACACCGCCGGCAGCCTGGTGGCTGCAGCCACCACGCTCAAGGCCAAGGGTGCGAAGAAGATCTACGCCTGCGCAACGCACGGCCTGTTCAGCGGCCCTGCCTACGAGCGACTTGAGAACTCCTGCATCGAGGAGGTCGTGGTCACCAACGCCGTGCCCGTGCCGCTCGAGCGCCAGACCGGCAAGATCAAGGTCGTCACGCTGGCCCCGCTGTTCGCGCAGACCATCAAGAACGTGTACAACAACGGCTCCGTCGCAAGCCTGTTCGAATAATCGTTTCGCCGCTCGGACCGTCGGCGAGCTTGCTTGAGCTCGCTAGCCCTCGCGTTGCACCTGCACCGTCATCGCCTGATGCGGTGGTTCGCGAAGGGTCCGGTCGCATGGGCGGCATATCCTAAAACGGGGAAAGCCCGCCTGGCTTCGCGAGGGGCTCGGGCGGGCTTCGCTTGTCGTTAGGGCAAGACGCGCCGGGCCTGTGGGGTCGTGGCGTTCGAAACCCGCCGGCCTTGGCGGGTGTTCGCTTGTTAAAGGCTCCGGGCGCGGTCCTGGAGCGCGCATATAAGAAGGAAAAGCATGTTTCTAATCGTTGGCCTGGGAAATCCGGGCGAGGAATATGAGCATACGCGCCACAATGCCGGCTTTGATTCGCTTGATTTGGTGGCGGAAGAAGTGGGCGCGCGCTATTGGAAGATCGAGTGCGGCGCGCTCACGGCCAAGGGCGTGTGGCGCGACCACGATGTGGTGCTGGCAAAGCCGCAAAGCTACATGAACACGTCGGGCGGGCCGGTGAAGCAGCTGATGAACGCATATGGCGTGAAGGCCGACCATCTGATCGTCATTCATGACGAGCTGGATATCGACCCGGGTACCATTCGCGTGAAGTTCGGCGGCGGCCACGCCGGTCATAACGGGCTTCGCAGCATCTGCGACAAGCTGGGCACGCGCGACTGGTTCCGCGTGCGTTGCGGCATCGGTCGCCCGCCGGGACGCATGCCGGTGGTCGATTGGGTGCTGGGCCGTCCGAAGAAGGAGCAGGCCGACGATTTCGCCCAGGCAACGCATCTGGCAAGCCAGGCCGCCCTGGGCCTGGTCACGGATGGTCTGGAGAAAACCCAGCAGCGCTTCAACTAGCACTGCTGGGCGAACAGGGGGCGCGGTGGGGTGTGAACAGGGGACGGAGGTGTGTTCAGGTTGAGTGCCTTGCGTCCACGAAAGGCATTCGTGAACACACCTCCGTCCCCTGTTCGCCCGGCGGCGCGCGTAGTGAGGACGCATTGTCGTCCTCTGTTCGTGAACGCGCCCTCGTCCCCTGTCGCTAGCTTCTCTGCGTGCCCGTTCTGCCGTGCTCGAGCGGCTTGCGAAAGGAGGGGCTTTTGCCTGCAACCGACAAACGTGCTGCATATGCGTTGTTCGCGCTCGTGGTGCTTGCCGCGGCGTGCGGCAACCTGTCGCAAACCGCGGTGAACGCCATGATGATGGGCATCGTGGCCGATATGGGCGTTACCGTGGGGCTTGGCCAGTGGTTGAGCACCGGCTATATGCTCATGCTCGGGGTTGCCGTGCCGGCCGTCACTTGGATTTCCAAGCGCTTTAGCGCACGGCAGCATGTCCTGCTCGGCATGGGGCTTTCCCTTGTGGGCTCGCTCATATGCTTGGCGGCGCCCTGCTTCTGGGTGCTGCTTGCAGGGCGCGTTCTGCAAGCGGTTTCCACCGGCATCCTCTTGCCGTTCATGACCACCATCGCCATGGTCAGCTTCCCTCCGGGCCGTCAGGCCACGGCCATGGGCATCGCGGGGGTGGCCATGGGCTTCGCGCCCAACATCGGGCCCACCGTGGGCGGTGCCATGGCATCGGCGTGGGGCTGGCGCAGCTTCTTCGTTTTGTTGGCGGGGTTGACCTGCTTGTTGGTGGTGTGCGCCTTGGCGCTGGTGAAACCGTCGAAGCCGCATGATGCCGCTGCTCGCCTGGACGCGGTCTCGCTTTCCTTGTCCACCCTGGGCCTGGGAGGCGTGCTGCTGGGCTTCAGCAACGCATCGTCCTTCGCGTTGATCAGCCCCTATGTATGGGGCCCGCTTGTCGTGGGCGCGGCTCTGTGCGCGGCGTTCGTCGTGCGCCAAAAACGTTTGGACAACCCGCTCATTGACCTGGGCGTGTTCCGCTCGACCCGCTTCAACGCCGGCTTCGCGGCGCAGAACCTGCTGTTCGCCTCCTTCATGGGCGTCATGCTGGTGGTGCCTCTTTATGTGGAGGGCCTGTGCGGCGGCACGGCGCTTCAGGCGGGCATGGTACTGCTGCCGGGTACCGTCGCCGCGCTGGTGCTCAACCCGCTCGGCGGCGTGCTGACCGACCGCATAGGCGCGCGAAGGGTGTGTCTGGTCGGCGGGCTTATGCTGTCCGCCGGCGCCGTGCCCATGTGCTTTCTGGACGCCGCCTCGCCGCTGTGGCAGGCGGTCGTATTCCAAGGTGTGCGTGCATGCGGCGTGTCGCTGCTCATCGGGCCGCTTACCCAGTGGAGCCTGGCGGACCTTCCGAGGCCGCTCGTGCCGCACGGCAGCTCGCTGTCCATCGCGGTGCGCCAGGCCTGCGCCAGCTTCGGCACGTCGGCCATGGTGCTGGCGATCTCGGTGGGGCAGGGGATAGCCGCCCGCGGCGGCGACCTTGTCGGCGGGCTGCAGGCCGCGCCGGACGCGCTTGCGGCTCTGCCGTACCACCTTGCGTTCGGCTTCTCGGCCGTGCTGTCGCTATGCTTGTTCGCAGCCATAGCGTGGAAAGTGCGTTAGCGCATCTTGTGCCGTTCGCGGTCGTTTTCGCGCCAGCGGTTGCACGTTCCTGCGCGTCTGGTATACTTCACTTCAGCACTCTACTGTGATAAAGTGATTGCTAAGAAACCAAGCAGCCATGCCCGCGGGCATGCGCGGAAGGGAAGGGAACATGAAGAAGAAGCTCCTCGGCCTGGTGGCATGCGTTGCCACGCTGGCCCTGTCCGGCGCCCTGCTGGCGGGTTGCTCGGGCTCTGGCGACAAGGCCGGCGGCGACTCCGCTGACGGCAAGGAAACCCTGACGGTCGGCTTCGACCAAAGCTATCCGCCGTACGGCTTCGTTGGCGACGACGGCAAGTACACCGGCTTCGACCTGGATTTGGCTCAGGCCGTGTGCGACAAGAACGGCTGGGAGTTGAAGCTGTCCGCCATCGACTGGGATGCCAAGGACGCGCTGCTGGCCCAGGGCAACATCAACTGCATCTGGAACGGCTTCACCATGGAGGGCCGCGAGGATGGCTACACCTTCTCCGATCCCTACATGCTCAATGAGCAGGTCATCGTCGTGAAGGCCGGCAGCGACATCTCCGATTTCGCGGGCCTGTCCGGCAAGACCGTCATGACCCAGGTCGACTCCGCCGCACTTGACGTGCTCGAGGGCGACCAGGCCGAGGTTGCCGCCACCTTCAAGGGCGGTGCCGCTCAGACCATCGGCGACTACAACAATGCCTTCATGCAGCTTGACTCCGGCATGATCGACGCCGTCGCCTGCGACCTGTCCATCGCGCAGTACCAGATCGCTGCGAACCCCGACAAGTACGTGCAGCTGTCCACCCCGCTGTCCACCGAGCACTACGCCGTGGGCTTCAAGAAGGGCGACACCGAGCTGGCCCAGAAGGTCACCGAGACCCTGAAGCAGCTCGACGCCGACGGCACCGTCAAGGAGCTGTGCGAGAAGTACGCAAGCTATGGCATCAGCTACGACAACTGGGTGCTCGGCAAGTAATGCCCCCGCTTGCCCCCGGCAAGCAGCTTGATAGCGTATCCTATTAGGGCCGGAGATGCGAACCCTTGCCCCTATGCACGATGCGACGCGAATCCAACAGCGTTCACGTGCATGGTGGGCTGGGGAAGCATCCCCGGCCTTCCGGCTGATGTACCCCGCCAACCTGCGAAGGTTGGCATTCGGCGTGTTAAGACAAGAGCGTTTCTCTTGGAAGGAGACCAATGGAATTCGGAACCATGATGGGGCTGCTGCTCTCCGGCCTGCAGTTCACCGCCATCATCTTCGTGATCACGCTTGTGGGCGCGTTGCCCCTCGGCGTGCTGGTGGCGCTTGGCCGCATGAGCAAGTTCAAGCCGCTGTCGCTTTTGGTGCAGTTCTATATATCGGTCATGCGCGGCACGCCGCTTATGCTGCAGTTGATGATGTGGATGTTCGGCCCGTTCTACCTGTTCGGCGCCTCCATGGGCCCGGATTGGAAGTACTTCGCGTGCTGCATCGGCTTCATCCTGAACTACGCGGCCTACTTCGGCGAGATCTACCGCAGCGGTATCCAGTCTATCCCGCGCGGCCAGTACGAGGCTGCCGAGGTGCTCGGCTACACGCGTACGCAGACCTTCATGAAGATCATCCTGCCGCAGGTGTTCAAGCGCATCCTTCCCGCCATGGGCAACGAAGTCATCACGCTGGTCAAGGACACGTCGCTGGCGTTCGTGCTCGGCATCATGGAGATGTTCACGCAGGCCAAGGCCATCGCCGCCGCTCAAACCAGCATGATGCCCTACGTTATCGCCGGCCTGATTTACTGGGTGTTCAACTTCGTGGTGGTCATGGTGCTCAACCGCGTCGAGAAAAGGATGAACTACTATCATGACTAACCCCCTTGTTTCCCTTTCGCACGCACGTAAAAGCTTCGGTAAAACCGAGGTGCTCAAAGATATCTCCCTGTCGGTTGAGCAGGGCCAGGTCGTTGCCATCATCGGCCCTTCCGGCGGCGGCAAATCCACGCTTTTGCGTTGCATGACGCTGCTGGAAACCCTTGACGGCGGCAGCCTGTCCTACGGCGATCTTGCCGTGGCAACCGACGGCGGTTCCGGCTCGGTGTACGGCGGGAAGGCCGTGCTCTCGCAGGCCAAAACGCGCTTCGGCCTGGTGTTCCAGAACTTCAACCTGTTCCCGCACTACACGGTGCTGAAGAACATCACTGACGCGCCGCTGTCCGTGCAGAAGCGCCCGAAGGACCAGGTCATGGCCCAGGCGCACGAGCTTCTGGCGAAAATGGGCCTGGAGGGCAAGGAGAACATGGTTCCCTGCGAGCTCTCCGGCGGTCAGCAGCAGCGCGTGGCCATCGCTCGTGCTTTGGCCCTGAACCCCGACGTGCTGTTCTTCGACGAGCCTACCAGCGCCCTTGACCCCGAGCTCACCAAGGGCGTGCTCAAGGTCATCCGCGACTTGGCTGACGAGCACATGACCATGGTCATCGTCACGCACGAGATGAGCTTCGCCCGCGACGTCGCCGACCACATCATCTTCATGGACGGCGGCTATATCGTGGAAGAGGGCCCTGCTGAGCAGGTGATCAACAACCCGCAGCAGGAGCGCACGAAGCTGTTCCTGGCGAACTACGGGGATTAACGAAACGGTTTGCGGCGCGCAAAACGCGCTGCAAGGGAAAGCGCCCGGGTTTCCGGGCGCTTTTGCATGGGAAAGGCGGAAGCTTGGAAGAGAAAGACCCACGGGCGCCTTTTGGGGCGGCAGATGCCGATGACGCGGAAGCGGCCGGTTTGGGCGCGCAGGCGCGCTCGACGGGCGTTGGGAATGCGCAGGCAGCCGCTTTTGTGGCGGACCAGGCTCAGCCATCAGCTGCCGGCGACGGCACGGTGACGTTCTACATCACGCGGCACGGGCAGACGGTCTACAACGTCGCAAGCCGCGTGCAGGGCTGGTGCGACTCGCAGCTCACCGACGAGGGCATCCGCGTGGCTCGCTTGCTGGGCCGAGGCCTGGCTGAGGTTCCGTTCGCGCAGGCCTACTGCAGCGACGCCGGTCGTGCCGTGCAAACGCTCAATGCGGTGCTCGCCGCCCGGATCAAAGAGAATCCGCAGGCCACGCTGCCGTTCATCCATGTTCCCGATCCGCGTCTTCGCGAATGGTGCTACGGCAACTTGGAAGCGGGGCCGGGGACCGAGCTGCACGCTGCGCTCACTCGCGGTTTCGGCGAGGACCTGCCCTTCGACGAGCTGAACCGTCGCCTGCCGCAGGTGGCCGAGGTGCTTGCCGACCAGGACGACACTGGACGCGCGGAGCGCTTCGACCAGGTGAAGGCGCGTCTGGAAAGCTTCTTCAGCGAAGCGGGAAAGCAAGCGCTTGCCGCGGGCGGTGGCAACGTGCTGGTGGTCACGCATTCGTTCGTGGTGCGATCGGTCATGTATATGCTTGACCCTTCGCGCGTGAACGACCCGCTCAAGATCAAGAACGCCAGCGTCACCCAGGTGACCTACGACGGCCAATCGTTCACGCTGGGGGAGACGGCGTCCACCCGCTGGCTAGGCGAAATGCCGCCGGAAGCCAACGCAATCCCGTTCGGGTTCCGCATGTAGATAAGCGAACGCAAAAGGGCCCGGGGACACGTCCCCGGGCCCTTCACATGGCGTATGAGCCGTGGTGCCGTTACTGGTGGTACTTCGTCAACGTTGGCGTGGTGGCCAGCTGCAGGTCGCCCTCGACGCCTGCCGGCAGGGTAACCGTGTAGCTGTAGGTCACGGTGGACTCCACAGGCAGCGGGTTGTTCGGCTTGGGCAGCACCGAGAAGTCGCCCACCTGGCAGGTGAAGGTGACGTCGAGGCCCTGATAGGTGGCCTTGCCGAGCGTGGCGCCGTTCGATGCCGTCACGTCGGAGATCGTGCCGCCTGCAGGCGCGTAGAAGTAGATGAACGGGTCGGCATCGCCCAGACTCTTATCGTTGTCCGAGACGATGTAGCTGCCGCCCTGCTTCGCTTCCTGAGCGGTCATGAAGTTCGTCAGCGTGGTGGTCACGTGATAGGTGCGGGACCCGTCGTTGCCCGTGACGGGGCTGGAGACCTGGGTGTCCATGCCCAGCCACCAGCCAAGCTTGCTGCCGGCCCAGAAGTTGACGAACACGCCGAGGGTGGGCTGCTGCTCGGAAGCGGCGGTCATGGAGCCCGAATATCCCATGTCCTCGATGTAGCTCTGCTCAGAGGCGTCGGCCAGCCAAATCATGACGCGCCGATCCTCAAGGCCGCCCATCATGGTGGAGACCAGCTTCATGAGCGACGAGGCGTTCATGTTCTCCAAAGCCGAATCGAACGCGTATTCCGCGGCCTCGGCGAACAGGGCGTCGCACAGGTCATTGCCTTCGGACATGTTCGAGCCGCTGGACAGGTACTTCCAGTACAGGTCGTGCTGCAGCACCTTGGTGGCGTTCGTGCCGTCGATGGTGGTGCCATCGGACAGCGTGAAGCTATCGCCCGTGGCGGCCAGCAGGTCCTGGACCATGGTCGGGGTGATGGAGATGACGCCGTCAACGGACTGTTCGGTCTTCTCCTGGTAAGCCGCCGCCCAGATGCCGGCCACGCGCGGGTAGTCGGGGTTGAAGCTGTTATCCCAGGAATACTGCGTGTACCAGGGGTAGAACAGCGCGTTCTCCTCGTCGGTGATGGCGCACTGCGCGGGCGTCTCCTCGGCCATCATGTCGTAGACCTTGGTGAAATCGCCCAGCTCGATGGCGCCGTTGTCGATGGAGACGGTGCCCATGGAACCGGGGAAGCCGCCCGAGGCGCGGATCTCGGCGGTGTTCTGCGCGGCTAGCAGGTACGTGCGGTTGCCGTTCGCGCCGAGCATGGAGCCGATGATGGGCGCGAACGTGTTCGCCTCCTGGAAGACGTCGTTGATGCCCGTGATCTTCTCCTGGGCGGGCCCCACCAGCTTCTGCAGCTTCTCGATATGGAAGGCGGGAAGCGAGGACAGCTCGTCGGTGCAGCGCTGCATTGCCGGCGCACCGTTCTGGATGGCGCCGAGCAGCGTGGTGATGGCGGCGATGTTCAGCTTGCCGTCTGCATCGATGCAGGCCGACGGCGGCGTGGTGGACAGGCTGGTGGTCAGCGGCACGATGGCGTTGTCGGATGCATCGGCCAGGGCGGAGGCGATGGTCTGCACGCCCTTGACGTCGCTGCCCACGACGGGCAGCATGGCGGCCACGTTCCAAACGGGGGAGGAGAGCTCCTCGTTCATGGCTTGTGCCGAAGATTGCAGGTTGGAGGCGTTCTTCGCTGCCGTTGCGAAGTCCTGCCCGGCGATGGCGGTCTGAATGCCGTTGACGTTGGAAAGCGCGGTCTCTGCCTGGGCTTTCACATCCTTAGCGGACAGCGCCAGCGCTGCGCCGTAGCCGCACGTGCCCACCAGCAGGCACGCGATGACGACGATGCAGACAATGAGCTTGGTATGCTTCTTGCGGCGCTTCTTCTTCACGCGGATCATGCCGTCGTGCTCATGGTTGTTCGGGAGCGGCTGGAAGTTGAAATCCTGCCTTCCGTATGGGTTGCCGTACCCGTTTTGCGGCGGCTGCTGCCCAGGTTGCTGGGCGTAGCGCGGCTGCTGATACGGGGGGCGCTGATATGCTTGCTGGCCGTATGGCTGTTGCGGGCGCGCCGGTGCTTGCCGGCCCATGTCGGCGGGTCGGTTAGCCTGTTGCCCATATGCCTGGTCCGGGCGCGAATGCTTTCCGTTGTTCTGCATAACACTCCTGACTTGCCTGAATCTACAAGGGAAAAGTGTATCACGCGCAATGTCGGCGGGGGACAATTGCACGTGAAGCCCAGATGACGGGCCTATCGGGAAGCCATCTGCCGATAGGCCCGTCATCAACGACGGCTTTTGCGCTATATGCGAGCGTTCGCAAAGCATGCGGGGTTCGGACACATAACGCTACGTCCCCAAGTGTCAGACGGAGAACGATTAGCGAACGCAAAAAGCCCGGGAATAGGTCCCCGGGCCTTTTGCGCGCTATGTGCGTCCTGTTTATCAGTGGTTCTCGATGACATGCGGGATTACGCGGTGCCATGCCGTTCCCGTCTCCTGGTCGTAGATGACGTCGTTGGCCATCTCGTCGATGTAGAAGGAGATGTACACCCCGCTCGAGTCCCTCGTCCGGCAGGAACACCTTCCCTGGTTCAGCATCATGTCGACGACGCCGCTGCAGAATTCGAACTTCACGGGCGCGGAAGGCTGGGGCCTGCCCAGGGCGCGCGAGTCGATGAGCGAGTAATAGTCGTAGGTCACCAGGTCTCCCTTTGCGAGGAAATCGATATAGCGGGGCTCCTGGGCGTTCTGATCGGGGCTCCAGAGGCCCACGATCATCTCGTTTGTCAGCGTGGTTTCGGGCATGGGTGCCGTTTGTCCGCTGCTGGAAGCGCTCGACCCGCTGTTGGCGGAGCTGCCGCCGGTCGACTCGCTCGGTTTGCTCTCGGTTGCGGGCAGGCCGCTGTTGGCGGAACTGCCGCCGTTCGATCCGCTCGACTCGGATTCGGTTTCCTTACCCGTGTTCGAGCCGCTCGAGCTGCTCGTCGAGCCGGAGCTCGAACTGCTTTCAGCGGGCTTGTCCTGGGTTTTGCCCTTGCTCGTCGAGTCGGCCTGCACTTTGAGGTTTCCCGCCTCGGTTCCGCCGAACAGCTTCACCTTGACGTTGCGCTGCGATTCGATGAAGTTGGCGTCCGCGCCCACGCGTTCAAGGTATTCGGCGGAGTCGTCCCCTATGTTCTTCTTCGCCGTGCTCAGGCTTTTCGACAGCGTGGGGTAGTTGCCGTTCTCATCGGGGGTTAAAAACGCGGTCAGCACGCCTTGGAGCATGGCGACGTTGTAGACGTGCGAGATCGACCCGGTATTGCCGAACACGGCCGTTGCGCCGTTGTCCAGGAACGCGTCGGCCAGCTGGCTGTCCTCGCCCGTGCTGCAGGCGCACAGGTACACGACCGACCCGCCCATGCCGCGCACGTAGCGCTTGACGAAGCCGGGTGTGATCGCAAGGTGGCTGTCGGGGTCCCCGGCCACGTTGACGATCGTGGCGCGGTCGTTCTTGATCTCGATGAGCTGGGCTTTGTCGCTTAGGTCGGAATCGATGCCGGTGTCAAGGACGCCGCCGGTTTTGCGGTTGTACCCGCCGTGGCCGGCCCAGATGAGCAGCTGTTGTTTGCCACCGAGCTCTTTAAGCCCGGCCAGCGTGATGTTGCTCGGGGTCTTCGCCGTGGAGGCTGACCATTTCGAGGAGGTCGCGGAAAACGCGCTGCTAACGGTGCTGATCGCCGCGAGCGAATCGGCTCTTCCCGTGGTCTCCACCGAGCAGACGGTGGCTTCGGAATCGGTGCTCAGGGCATCGGTTCCCTCGGGCGCGGCTATATAGAGGTACGACAGGCCGTTCTCGAACTTGAAGTACACGCTGTTGTCGTCGGCGGTGTAAGAGGACACGACTCCTTGCGCCTCAAGCTCCTTCGCGTAGGACTTTTGCGCCGCTATGGCGTTTTTGATGTCTTCCTCGGTTTGGAATCCTCCCGACGCGTATGTGGCGGCGTTCTGATCGATTTGATCGAGGGTCTCCTCGAACTCGGCGATCTCGGCTTTGGAAAGCTCGGGGGCGGTGACTTCCTCCCAGATATCTAAGGCGAAGTTCGTTCCCGTGAGGAAGTATTGCGCCGCAAGGATGACGATCGCGGCGATGACGATGAACGCCACGGTATTATCGCCGCTGCTTTTCTTGGAACCGTTCGATGAGCTTTGCGAGGGCTTGTCGGGCGTTGCCATGGCTTCTCCTTGGCGTTCGTCTACATGATGGAGCGTCGCTTCATATCATACGAGATGAACGCGCTGTTTTGGAGAGCTTTGTGCGCGTTGGCGAACTTTCGATCCTGGGCGGCGATGGGTGGCCCGGTGGCGTGGGCGGGCAAGGTTCGCCTTTCGGCGGCGATGGGGATTCCTGGGAGTGCTAGCCGGTGCTTACCCGGTCCGTTCGTCGTGGGCGGGGCGGGCTTAAGACCGAGCGGTCGGCGCTTGCCCCGCCCGTCGATTTCGCTTTCCGCACGCCTGCATGGCGCAGAACGAGAAACGCCCCGGAGCGGTTCCGGGGCGTTGGTTTCAGATCAGCGGTCGTCGTCGGCGCCCATGGCTTGAGGCAGCTCAGCGACCGTTTTCGTTCTTATCGCGCAACTGGGCGCGTGTTATTACTTGGAGAAGCGGCTGTAGTCGTAACCGCCCTCGCCGCCGCGCTTCTTGTTGCTGGCCTTGTGCGGGGCGCCGTTCTGAGCCTTACGCTCCTTCTTGTGCAGGCGAGCCTGGGCGTTCTTAGCGTTGCGGCGGGAGCGGAACTCCTCGTCGGAGAGCCATTCGCCGTTGCGGCCGGCGCCGCCCTTGCCGCGATAGCCGCCCTTGTTGCCGCCGCGATCGTTGCGGTTGTCGCGGTCGAAGCGGCCGCCACGGTCGTTGCGGTCCTTGCGATCGAAGCGGCCCTTGCCGCCGCGGCCGCCGCGCTCGCCGCGGGTGACCAGCGCGTCGTCCTCGCGACGGCGACGGCCCTCGCCGGCGTTGGGCCTGCGGCCCTCGCGCTCAGCGCGCTCGGCGTGCTTCTCGCCGGTGCGGCGGGCACCCGCCGGCTTGTTGCCGCCGCGGCGCGTGCCGCCCTTGCGCTCGCCGCGCTTGGGCTTCTCCAGCACGGACGGGTCGGTCTCGTAGCCCTCGATGGTGGTGAAGGGGATGTCCTTGCCGATGAGCTTCTCGATCTCCTTGAGCGTTTTCATGGTCTCGCGCGTGACGAAGGAGATGGCGAAGCCCTCCTCGCCGGCGCGGCCCGTGCGGCCGATGCGGTGCACGTAGTCCTCGGCCATGTCGGGCAGGTCGAAGTTGATGACGTAGTTCACATCGGGCACGTCGATGCCGCGCGCCAGCACGTCGGTGGCCACCAGGATGTCGGTCTTGCCGCGGCGGAAATTGTCAAGGGCGCGACGGCGGCGGCCCTGGGTCTTGTCGGAGTGGATGGACTCGGCGTGGAAGCCGGCGGCCTCAAGCGCCTCGGCGCACTCCTCGGTACGGTTCTTGGTGCGGGCGAACACGATGACGCGCTCGTGGCCCTTGTCGTTGAGCACCGCCTCCAGGAGTTCCTGCTTCTTGCGGTTGGCGATGGGCATGATGTACTGGGCCACGGTGGCTGCGGTTTCGCCGTTGCGGGCGATCTCGACGATGGCCGGGTCCTTCAGCAGGTTGCCCAGGTTCTTCTGGATGGAGCTGTCGATGGTCGCGGAGAACAGCAGCGTCTGGCGCTCGGCCGGCGTGTGCTCCACGATCTTGGTGACGTCGGGCAGGAAGCCCATGTCGAGCATGCGGTCGGCCTCGTCGAGCACGAGCACCTTCGTCTCGGACAGGTCCACCACGCCGCGGTCCATCAAGTCGTTCAGGCGGCCGGGCGTGGCGATGAGCACGTCGGTGCCGCCGCGCAGCTCGCGGATCTGCGGGCCGTAGGGGGTGCCGCCGTACACGGTGGTCACGAAGTGGCCGGTCTTGCGGGAGATCTGCATGCAGGTGCGGCTGATCTGCTGAGCCAGCTCGCGCGTGGGGCTGACGACGCACACGCGCGGGGCGCGGCCGCGGCCCTTCATGCGCTCGAGCGTGGACAGCGTGGGCAGCAGGAACGCTGCGGTCTTGCCGGTGCCGGTGGAAGCGGCGGCGATGACGTCGCGGCCTTCCAGGATGTAGGGGATGGACTGCTCCTGAACGGGCGTGGGGGAGTCGTAGCCCATGCGCTCGACGGCGGCGAGGGCGGCCTCGGACAGGCCCAGTTCTGCAAATGCGGTCATGAAAGATCCGTTCTCTTCGCGGAAGCAGCGCGCAGCAAACCAAGGCGTCCGGAAACGGGCGGCATCGGTTTCAGTCAAGCGCTTGCAACCTATGTACCAATTCATCGCACCCGCCCCAGGCGGCGTGCTTGCGCTTGACGCGAGCCGCTTTCTACATGCCTTGCGCGATGCGTGGAAGAGCGCGCGAAAAGAAGATTAGAAAGAATTTCGTGAGAAGCAACCCGCTTATTATGATGGTGTTTTCACAAAAGGGAAGCGCTTGAGCCCGAAAAGACCGCGATTGTGCACGAATCTCCACGGCTTTCGGCCTTTTCTGCTGAAGTGGAGCAACTTTGTACCCGCCCCTCCATTGCGGGGTATAATGGTAAGGCTATTGCCCCGAGACTTGAGAGGTTTATTCATGACATTGCTCGAGCTGCTTCAGCTTATGCGCAAGCATCTGAAGCTCATGATCGTCCTGCCTATCGTGTGCGCGCTTGCGACCGCCGTGGTCTGCTTCGTCGCGCTGCCCAACACGTATACCGCTTCCACCAGCATGTACGTGCTTGCGAAGCAGTCTTCGGCGAACTCCGACAATGCTGCGAACTACTCCAACCTCAACGCTAGCCAGATGATGGCTAACGACGTGTCCACGCTGCTCAAGAGCGACCGCATCGAGGCCGACACCGCAAAGGACCTGCACCTCGAGTCTCTGAAGGGGTACTCCACCAAGGTCACTAGCGAAACCACTTCTCGCGTCATCACGCTGTCCGTCACCGGCACCGACCCTGATATCGCCGCCACCATCGCCAACGACATGGCAAGCAACGTCTCCAAGGTTGCGCAGCAGGTCATGGACGTCCAGTCGGTCAACGTCATCGATCAGGCCACGGCCCCCACGGCGCCCTCCGGCCCCAACCGTCCCATGTACATCGCCGTCGCGCTGCTCGCCGGCTTGTTCGTCGCCATCGCCATCGTCGTGGTGTCCGATATGCTCAACACGAAGGTGCGCAACGCCGACGAGATCGAAGACCTGCTGGGCCTGCCCGTCATCGGCCGCATGCCTGCTCTCAAGGGAGGTAAATAAGCTATGGCTCGCAAACCTAAAGGCGGCGACGATATGGAGATGCAGAACGCCGCGAAGACCCTGATGGCCAATATCCGCTTCATGAGCGTCGATAACCCCATCCGTTCCCTGGTGTTCACTAGCTCCATCCCCAACGAAGGCAAGTCCACGGTCACGTGCAACGTCGCCCGCGCCATCGCGTCCTCGGGCATGCGCGTGTGCCTGGTCGAGTGCGACATGCGCAACCGCACGCTGGCCGGTATGCTTGGCGTGCGCTCCACGGGCGGTCTGTACTCGGTGCTTTCCGAGACCATGCCCATCCAGCAGGCTATCGTCGCTACCAACACCGAGAATATGTTCCTGCTCGATGCCGAGCCGCATATCCCCAACCCTGCCGACATCCTGGCATCCAAGCGCTTCGCCTCGCTGGTCCACAAGCTTGAGCAGATGTTCGACTATGTCATCTTCGACACGCCGCCCGTCGGCATGTTCGTCGACGCTGCCGTGGTCTCCACCATCGTCGACGCCGCCGTGCTGGTGGTGCGCGAGAACTTCACGAAGCGCCAGACCGTGCTGCAGGCCTACGACCAGCTGAAGAAGGCCGGCGGTAACGTGGTGGGCGTCGTCATGAACTACTGCAACGTCGAGAAGTCCGAGTACTACTACGCTTACTACAACCAGCAGGGCAAGCGCGAGAAGGGTGCCGCTTCCGCGGTGAAGGTCGATTCCCGCAACCTCGGCCCCAACGTCCCGCGCGGCGGCGGCAAGCACGGCGGTGCCACGAACCCCGCCAACTACGGACGCCAGAACAACGGTGCTCGCAGAGGGTAGTCGACGTGCTTGACCTGCATTGCCATATCCTTCCCGGCGTTGACGACGGGGCAAGCTGCCTCGGCGAGAGCGTGCGCATGATCCATGCCGCGTACAAGGCCGGCATCACCGAGATCGTATGCACGCCGCATTGCCGTGACCCGTACTTCGATTTCGATGCCATGTGGGATGCGTTCAATCAGCTGGCGCCGCGCTCGCCCATCCCCATGCGCATGGGCTTCGAGGTGAACATCCGCAAGCTTCGCGAGCTGGGAATGGACTGGGCGCCCTACCTGTGCTTCCAGGATTCCAAGACGCTGCTGCTCGAGCTTTCCACGCATGCCACCAAGCGCGATTTCGAGGAGTATGAACGCGAAATCTACGAGCTGCAGGGTATGGGGCTTGACGTGATCATCGCCCATCCCGAGCGCTACAAGGCTATCCAGGAGGACGTCTCCATTGCGGAGCGCCTGGTCAGCTGCGGGTGCGTGTTGCAGGCGTCGTCCGACTTCATCCGCGGTGGGCGTATGGGCAAGGAGCGCAAACCCGCCCAGCGTTTGTTCGAAGCCGGTTTATACACCTACATCGGCAGCGACGCCCACTGCGTCGAACACTACGAGGCGTTTTCCGAAGCGGTGTACAAATTCGGGCACATGCTGCGAGCGGAATAGCCGACGAAGGAATAGAATAACAGCTAGGTTTTTCGGCCTGCCCTCCCAGCGGAGGGCGGGCCTTTTTTCGAGAGATGAGCGTGAGCGGGGGCGAGTGAACAGGGGACGGAGGTGTGTTCACGTTAGCCATTCGGGATAATGGAGGTTACCCGTGAACACACCTCCGTCCCCTGTTCAGCCTGTTCATCCCGCGGGGGAGCGGGCGATGAACGCCGTTGCGTTCCCCGTTCGTTTACGTGAACACACCTCCGTCCCCTGTTCGCGATTATGGTTGCTAGTGGAGAAAGGAACGCTTATGCGCACCATTACGTTGGGATCTACCGGTATCGTCACGCCGCAGAATGCGTTCGGGGCGCTGCCGATTCAGCGCGTTTCCGAACAGGACGCCGTGGCGCTGCTTCGCCGCGCGTTCAAGAGCGGCATGACGTTCTTCGACACGGCGCGCGCGTATTCCAACAGCGAGGAGCGCGTCGGCCTTGCGTTCGAGGGCATGCGCGACAAGGTCGCCATCGCCACCAAAACCCAGGCGCGTTCGCCCGAGGCGTTTTGGGAGGACCTGGAGACCTCGCTGCGCCTTTTGCGTACCGACCACGTGGACCTGTACCAGTTCCACTGCGTCGACCAGTGCTACAAGCCAGGCGACGGCACCGGCATGTACGAGTGTATGCTCAAGGCAAAGGAGCAGGGAAAAATCGCCCATATCGGCGTGACGGCGCATAAGCTCGAGGTGGCCTTCGAATGCGTGGAAAGCGGCCTGTACGAAACGCTGCAGTACCCGCTCAGCTACCTTGCCTCCGATCGCGAGCTTGAGCTGGTGGCCCTGTGCGAGCGGCGCAATGTCGGCTTCATCGCCATGAAGGGCCTGGCCGGCGGCCTGCTCAACAACGCCCGCGCCTGCATGGCGTTTATGACACAATTCCCGGGCGTGCTGCCCATCTGGGGCGTGCAGCGCGAGGAGGAACTTGACGAATGGCTTGCGTTCATGACCGAAACGCCGCAGCTTGACGAAGGGATGCGCGCGTTCATCGCCTCCGAGCGCGCCGAGCTTGCCGGCGATTTCTGCCGCGGCTGCGGCTACTGCATGCCGTGCCCGCAGGACATCGTCATCAACCAGTGCGCCCGCATGTCGCTCATGATTCGCCGCGCGCCGTCGAAGGGATGGCTCGGTGAAGAGTGGCAGCAGCGTATGAACGCCATCGAGGATTGCACCGAGTGCTACGCCTGCACCGCCCGCTGCCCCTACGAGCTGGACGTCCCCCAGCTTTTGCAGAAGAACCTGGCCGACTATCGCGCTGTCCTTGCGGGCAGCGTTGACGTGAAGGGCGCAGGGGAGGAGTAAATCTGGAGCCGTCCTGTGTTCAACGTCGCGTTCGATGCATCCCTTGGGTGATTGAGTCGAAATGATACGAGGATGCTGACGCTATTGCGGGGACGTCTCTTTCTGCGTTGCCGTATCTTCAGGCTCTTAGGAATGGGGTGGCGAGAACTTCGAGTCGGTTGCTTCAGAACGAGCTCGTTGCGGCATGTCGTCCCTGGTAATTTGCCTTCCGATATGGTTTCATAGTCGCTAGAAAGCGAAGCGGGCGCGCCCCCTTTGGCGCGCCCGCTTTCACGTTCGGCGGGGCGAAATGAGGGCGCCTGCGCCGAACGGGGGAATAAGGTGGCGATCGGCGCTGCGTCGGCGTCGTGGGCATGCGGTCGGGCGAAAGGCCGCGCGTCCAGGGCGGACGTTCGCGCCTTGGGTGCTTCGCGGAGCGTGAGGTCGAGGCCTCATGCGCTTCGGGCTCTTCATGGCGTGCAAGGCCGAGGGTCTCGGGCTCCCGCGGAGCGGCCTGCCGATGTGCGCGCCCCTGACGCGCGCATCGTTGGCGGCTGCGCAGCCCGCATTTGCCACCGGCGGCTGAAAAGGGGTTCACATGGAAGCTTGGCTGCAGGGGATCTTCGCCGACACGCCGGTGCTCACGGTGCCGTGGAGCATCGACTATTTCAGCGTCATCGCCGGCGTGCTCACCGGCGCGCTGTTCGCGTGCGATCGCAAGCTCGACATTATCGGCACGGTGGTGTGCGGCTTGATCACGGGCTACGGCGGCGGTGTGCTGCGCGACACGCTCATGCAGGGGACGGGCGTGTATTTCACCGCGCATCCTGACCTTATCGTCACCTGCATCCTCATCTGCGCGTTCGTGTTCTACTTCCGCGGCATCTTCAAGCATCTCGAGGCAACGGTCTTCCTGGCCGATGCGCTGTCGGTCGGCTTGTTCGCGCTGGCCGGCGCTTCGAAGGCGGTGGCCTTCGAGCAGGGCATGGTGCTGTCGGTCATCATGGGCGGCATTACCGCTGTCGGCGGCGGCGCTATCCGCGACATTTGCGTCGGTGAAGTGCCCGGCGTGTTCCAACGCAGCAACTATTACGCCGTTGCGGGGCTTGGTGGCGCGGCGGTGTACGTGGTGCTGGCGCGCTTCGGGTGCCCCTTGGCGCTTGCGGGCATCGCGTGCGTGTTCGCCGTGGTGGCGCTGCGCTACTGGAGCGTGTACTTCGATTGGCGCACCACTTCCGAGGCCGACCTGACGCCGCGCATCGCCCGCGGCCTGCATCGTGCGGGCGATGTGTTGTCGGGGGTTTTCCTGCACGGTGGCGATTCCGAGCGGCATCAGCGCCACGCCGGCGCGCGCATCGCACGCGGTGCGAGCCGTGATGACGAAGCGCACAAGGGCGCTTCGGGCGGCGATGATTCCGCGAACGGCGATTGGCCCGCCAACATGCGCTAGCATATCCCGAAAACGACTCCTGAACCGAGCCAGGCTCCCTCGGCAGCCTGGCTTTCGATTTACATGTTGACGGTGGGAATTCGGTGCATGGGGGTCTTGCGGCGATTGGCGCTGCGGGAGGCCCGCGTGCGCAGCGGCTGGTACAATAGCGCAATCGATCTACGTTATCTTGCAGAACCGAAAGGCCCCATCACATGGCTGATTACATCGAAGGCAAGCGCCCCGTCATCGAGGCGTTCCGTACCGGCGTGCCCATGCGCCGTATCCTTATGGGCGACTACATGAAGCGCGACCCCATGATCGAGGACATCATGCGCAAGGCCAAGCGCAACGGCGTGAAGGTCATCCAGGTGCCGCGCGACGAGCTCGACCAGAAGTCCGCTCGCGGTAGCCATCAGGGCGTCATGGCCGAGGCCGCGCCGTTCAACTACGTGGGCATCGGCCAGGTGGTCGACGTCGCCAACAGCTACGCCGAAGAGCACGACGGCCGCGCGCTCGTGGTCCTGTGCGACCACCTCACCGACGCGGGCAACCTGGGCGCCATCAGCCGCTCCTGCGAGGCCGTGGGCGCATCGGGCTTGATCATCCCCAACAAGCGCAGCGCACGTGTCGAGGCTTCCACGTACAAAAGCTCCGCGGGCGCCATCACGCACGTGCCCGTGGCGCAGGTGTCCAACATCGTGCAGAGCATCCACCGCTTGCAGGAGGAGGGCTTCTGGGTGTGCGCCGCAACCGAGCACACCGACGACTTGGTGTGGAACGCGAACTTGAAGGGCAAGATCGCCATCGTCTTGGGCAACGAGCATGATGGCGTGTCCCGCCTGGTGCTCGAGCATTGCGACATGTACGCGAAGCTGCCGCTGGAAGGCGAAGTGGCCAGCCTAAACGTGGCACAGGCAGCTACCGCCGTCATGTACGAGTGGCTGCGCCAGAACATCCACACTGCCTAGCAGCAGCCGGCCGCTCGACGTTGCGGGGCGCTCTCGCACCCCGAGCGAACCTGGACGTGAACAGGGGACGGAGGTGTGTTCACGGTTTGCCTTTAGGGATGTGCAAGTCTTTGTCGTGAACACACCTCCGTCCCCTGTTCACGGGCTCCTGTTCCTCTGTCCTAACGAAGACGGTGTGCAAGCGCCTGTGCTGACTTTGGCAGATTCGTGCTAACTATGGCAGACTTGCATCGATTGGCTTACAAGTATTCTTCGCGAACACACCTCCGTCCCCTGTTCACGCTGACTTTTCGCGAACCTGTAATGCGCAATACATGAAAGGAGGGATGCGTGATGGCTAAGCAGCGTAAGAAGATCCTGCTGGTCGACGGCTATAACGTGTTGCGTTCGGGGTCGCGTTACCAAGAGGCGTTCGCGCATCCCGACTATACCGACGATGCGTTTAACACGGCGCGCGAGCGTTTGATCAACGACGTCATCAACTTCGCCGGTCGCGAATACAAGGCCGTTATCGTGTTCGACGGCGGCGACAACCAGTTCTCCACCGGCGAGGTGGAGACCATCGGCGGCGTGCGCATCATGTTCAGCCCGGCCGGCACCTCGGCCGATAAGGTCATCGAGAAGCTGGCTCATGACGCGCGCGTGCGCAACGTCGAAACCATGGTGGTCACGTCCGACGCCACCATTCAGGACACCGTGTTCGGCGGCGGCATCGACCGCATGTCGGCCAACGGGTTTTCGCGCGAGGTGGGCATGTACTACGAGGACGTGCACCTCGACGAAACGCCGAAGGTGGCGCTCAAGCGCACGCTTGGTGACCGGATTAAACCGGACGTCCTGGAAAAGCTCAAAGCCCTGCGCGATGGCGCATAACGGTTTTCTCGGCTTGTTGACCAGGGGATATGCGCGACGGCGCGCAACAACTTTCCCAACTAGCTGACCAGGGGATTCACGAAACGAAAGGGCCTTGCCCGAACCGCGCTCGTACACCCATGCCCTGCGCTGCGTGGTCTACGCTTTGCACGGGCGGTATCCTTGATCGACCTCACCCCTATAGTTCTGGATGGTTTTGCAGGTTTTGGGGCCATTTTTTGCCATGAGTTCCGGGTTCTGGGTGGTTTTAACGCTTAGATTTACGGTTGCGTTGATAAAATCCCAGGTCAGCATTGTTCCAAAGTACACTTCAGCCTGCAAAACCGCCCAGAAGATTTTGCTCGGCATTCGGCGTCGGCTAAAGCGGTTCCCGAAACATAGGCGAATCGGGGCGCAGACGGCGCGTTCCGCGAACGAAAGCGCCCCTTTCGGGGCGCTTCGCTATTCCTTGGTGCTGTCTAGGTGCTCTTTTGCCAGGTAGATGGGGCGGCGCTTGTTCTCGATGTAGTCGCGGCCCAGGTATTCGCCGATCACTCCCAGCACGGCCAGCTGCAGACCGCCGAACAGCAGGATCAGGCAGGCCAGCGTGGGGTAGCCCGGGGCGTTCGTCCCGTACAGCAGGTACTCGGCCAGCACCGACAGCAGGTATATCACCGCCGCGACGGCGCAGATGCTGCCCAGCCACACCGCGATCTTGAGCGGCCAGGTGGTGAACCCGAAGATGCCTGTGGCGGCGTAGCGGAACAGCTTCTTGAACGACCACTTGCTCGTGCCGGCAGCGCGCTGCTCGGCTTCGTAGGGGATCTCGAGCGTATTGAAGCCGATCCAGGCGAACAGGCCTTTGCTGAAGCGCTCGCGTTCGGGCAGTGCGAGCAGCGCATCGCGCACGGGACGGCGGAACACGCGGAAATCGCTGACGTTTGCGGGGATAGAGATGTCGTCGGCCATGCCGTTGAACGTGCGGTAGAAGGCGCGCTTGAACAGCTTCAGCACGAAGCCCTCCTTGCGGTCGACCTGGCACGCGGCCACGCAATCGACGTCAGCGTTCTCCATGAGCAGGCGGTACATGCGCAGCGCGTCGTGGGGCGTTTGCTGCATATCGGCATCGATGAGGCAGATGCTATTGCCGCGCGCCGCCTGCATGCCGGCGTACAGCGCCGATTCCTTGCCGAAGTTGCGTGAGAAGTCGATGGCCTGCACGGCATGCTTCCCGCGTGCGGATTCGACCACGCGCCGCAAAAGCTGCGAGGTGCCGTCCTGGCTGCCGTCGTTGACGAACACGATCTCGACGCCCACGCCTGCTTGTTCGAAGCACTCGGTGGCCGTTTTGTAGAACAGCGGGATGTTATCCGCCTCGTTGTAGCAGGGGACCACCAGCGTCAGGTCGTACAGGGCGTCGCTCATGTGTTCGTTCCAATCTAGCTTTGCCGCCGCGGTCCCTGACGGGTGCGGCGCTTCCTTGCGAAGTGGGCGTGCGGTAGCGCCTTAGGGCGAATCGACGTGGTCGAGCGTGGTTCGCTGCAGTGCGATGTTGCGCCTTGCAGCCGCCGTTGCGATTTCTGCGCCATCACCGCACAGGCATACCTAGCCGATCGTTCGATTATTCGCCATCACGCAACATGCTACGCCTGCGCGCTGCTATGCGCCATACAGCGAACAGCGTAACGGACGCAATGCCCACAACCGTTCCCGGGATAAGCCCGGGCGTGAGGTAGCGCAGCTCGACGACGTTGTCACCGGTTTGCACCGGTATGCCCATCAGCCCATCATAGGCCACCTGCACTTCGACCGGCTTGCCGTTGACCGTGGCAGTCCAGCCATTCTCGTAGGGCTGGCTGATCACAAGCGTCTCATCTTGGGTGGCGTTGAACGTTGCCGCAATCCGTCCGTTCTCGTATGCCGTGAGCGCAAAACCCGCGGAATCGATGCGCGACAGCTGATCTTGCAGGGTTTGCAGGTCCACGGTGCCGGCCTGCACCAGCTCGGCGGCGGGAACGTCCCAGAACGCCGATTGAGCGTTCGTTACGGTGCCGTCCTCGAAGCGCAGCTCGTAAGGCTGCTCGGCCAGCGGCTTGATGGTCACCTGCGTGGATTGTCCGGCGCGTCCCCAGCCCAGGTACACCTGGTTGCACGACCCGCGCCCGCCGATGGTTTGCACGAGAGAGCCATCGACCCGCAGCTCGCACACGACGCCGCCTTCGTAATACAGGTCGTTCACGAACGCCGTCGGCGTGTACAGGTACACCGGGCCGTCGGTCGAAGGGGTCAGCGTGAACGTGCGCGCATCCTGGTCGCCGTCGCATTCCTGCACATCGACGGCGGAGAGCGCGCTGGCGTCGTTGCCGGCTGCGTCGGCGAGCATGGCGTCCTGGTTGTCGAGCGGGCGCCCCTCTTGCCAGTCGACGTTTGCGCTCCCCGTGGTTCCCCAGCCGAGCGGCAGCGCAAGCTCGTTGCGGTATGCGCGCCACGTGCCGCGCAGCACGGCCCCTTCGGGTTTGGTCGCGGCGGGGGGCTGATCGTCCACGATGTCGGTGACGCCGAGCAGCGCATCGGCGATGACGTTGAAGCTCATATAATAGGTGCCGAACGGCGTGACCTTGCTGTAGCCCAGGTCGTGCAGCAGCTGCTGGATGCGGTACTCCTGCGTGGACGAGTAATGGTCGAAGGTGCTCACGCCCAGCACAAGCGCCATGTTGTCCGGCCCGTTGGCCTTGCTGCCGCCCCAATACGGCGCGGCGTTGCCCACGCGGGTGAAGGCGGAAACGCCGTCCGCGTCGCCTGTGGCTGCGCTGCTAACGCCGGAAACGTCGCCCGCCTTGTCCTCGTCGGAACCCGAATCGCCCTCCGAACCTGAGATGGACCCGTCCCCTGCGCCTGCACTATCAAGCTGGTTGTAGAAGGTCTCCAGCTCCGTGAGCGTGTCGGTGTAGCCGCTGACGGTATAGCGGCATCGCGAAAGCTGCGCCTGCGCGCTGAACACCTGCTCGCCGATGAACACGCAGGTCAACGCAACGCACAACGCGGCGCGTAAGATCGATTGCTGGCCGTGCAGCAGGCTATCGGTTCGGGTGGGGCTGGGGGATGCTTTGCCGCGCGTTGCGCGTGCTCCCGGGCTTGCGTTGCCCGTTTTGCCGCCGATCTGCTCAGCTTCGGCATCTCTTGCGCCCTTGCCGTCCGGCCCCGCGATAGCGCCGCGCGTTCCGGCGGCGCCCGCGACCAGCAGCGTGAACGCCGCCAACAGCCCGCATTCTAGCGCCACCAGCTCGGGTGCCTGCGGCAGGCTTCCCTTCGCCATGTGCAGGCACGCGGCCGATCCGGCGACGCTCACGAGCGCCGCGCCGCCGCCTATCAGCGCGCACCTGCGTCGCGGCCGCGCATCAAGCCGTGAGAGCGCCAGCAGGCCCTCGGCGGCAAGCGCCGTCACGACCAGCAGGATGGCGAACCCGTTGCGGTTGGTGTAGGAGCTTTCGGGCACGAACCCGCTCCAGATGGTGGCCACGGGCGTGAATACCAGGCTCGTGGCCATAACGAGCGCGAAGGCGGCGCCGGCGATGCGTTCGCGTCGCCCGACGGCCCCGTTCGCCAGGAACATGCCGACGCCGACCAGAACCAGGGCCGAAATCGTCAGGGCGGGCAGGTTCGCCTGCGTGGTGATGCCGGGCAAGGTGCCGATGCAGAACAGGTCGGCCACCGCAAGCGGGTTGCGGGCCAGGCCCGTGTTGCACGCAAGCGAGGCCAGCCCCGCGTGCGTGCCCTTCCCGCCCAGAAGCGACAGCGCGGTGGGGATGAGCACCACCATGCCCGCGCCCACGGCAAGCGCCATGGTGGCGGCGAAGCGCCAGCAGCGACGCAGGCGGTGTCCGCGCAGGCTGCGGTCGCGCGCCAGCTCGTAGAAGAACCACAGCACGCACAGCAGGCACACCATATATCCCGTGTACCAGTTGAACACGATGGCGAATGCGCATGCAGCGAACAGCCCGCCGCATGCGCGGCGCTGCACCAGGCGATACGTGCCCAGCGCCGCAAGCGGGGCCATGATCACGCCGTCGAGCCACATGATGTTGCTCGCATATCCCAGAACGTACGAGGTAAGCGCGTAGGCGCATGCGAGCAGCACCAGCAGCGCCTGCCGGCCGGTTGGGGCGTTTGCCGCGGCGGCGCGCGCCTCGCGCCAGCTTGCGGCATACGCCGCCAGAAGCCTTCCGCGTAAAAGCACCAGGCAGCACACGGCGCACGCGGGGATCTTCACCAGGTATAGGACGCTGAACAGCTGCGGCACGGTTTCAGGCGTGAAGAAGAACGCGATCAGGTTGAACGGGCTTGACAGGTAGTAGGTGAACAGGCTGAACATGCCGCCGCCCAGGCCGGCTGCGTTGCTGTACAGCAGGTTGCCCTGGCCGTGCAGCACCTGGATAAGCCAGCCGAAGTACTCGGCGTACTGCACGGGCATGTCGTAGAGCATCACCGACACGTCGCCGAAGGGGTAGATTCCCCGCATGGCGAAGGCGGTAAGCAGCACGCAGAAGGGGATGGCGAAGGCCGCCAGGTAGGGCGCGGCGGTACGGGCGAAGCGGCTTGCACGGGTGCGGGCCGCGGGGCGTTGATGCGGTTGCGCGGATGCATCGTTGCCGGATATATACATGGTAAGGAGGTCCTCTCTTGTCATGCCCGGAAATCGGGTATGCAGCCCATGGTACCCCAGTCGGCAGTCTATGGGGCCCCGGTGGCGGTTGTCTACGATAACGGCGGAATCCCTGTGCCTTCGCGTCCTTGCGGCAGGCCGTCGACGAAGGCCAGGGGCGCCGTCGCGGATACGGAAGGGGGCAACGTCAGGGGCTGCCGGTGCGGCCTTGGCCGCGTGGGCGCGCGGGTGCCCGGAATCGTCGCGATCGCGCGGTTCAGGGGCCGCCGCCTGATGCTGCCATATAAGGCTTTTCCGCGTCCGATCGGCGCCGCGCTGTCCGCCGTGCTAGAATGCCTTCCGCACGAGAAAAGTCATATCTGCGTTTCCCCAGGTGAAGCGGCGAAAACCAACAAATTTCCACAGCTCGTGAAAAAATTCCTTGACGGGCTTGACATTTCGCCGTATTCTAGCAAATTGCAACTTTTTCGCAGTTTTGCGGATGCACCTGAAGGAGGAAAAGCCTCGTGGCCCAAGACAAAAATGCTGGTCAGACAGTACTTTATCGCAATCGCCGCTCGTTTGCGAAGATTCCTGACGTCATGGACGTGCCCAACCTCATCGCCATTCAAACGGATAGTTTCAAATGGTTCATGAGCGAGGGTCTCGACCAGGCGTTCCAGGACATCGCTCCGATCGAGAACAATACGAAGGACATGTGCGTCGAGTTCGGCGACCATCGCTTCGGCGACCCGAAGTACACCGTCGACGAGTGCAAGGAAAAGGACGTCAGCTATCAGGCGCCCCTGTACGTCGAGATCCGTTACATCAACCGTGAGACGGGCGAGATCAAGGAGCAGGAGGTGTTCATGGGCGACTTCCCGCTCATGACCAACCGCGGCACCTTCATCATCAACGGCACCGAGCGCGTCGTGGTGTCCCAGCTCGTGCGTTCCCCGGGCGTGTACTTCGGCTCCGAGCGCGACAAGGCATCCGACAAAACGCTGTATAACGCAAAGGTCATCCCCAGCCGCGGTGCATGGCTGGAGTTCGAGACCGACAAGCGCGACATCCTGTCCGTGCGCATCGACCGCAAGCGCAAGCAGCCCGCTACGCTGCTCGTCCGCGCCCTTGGCCTGGCCGAGACCCGCGAGGAGATCATCGACCTGCTCGGCAGCGACGAGATGGTCCTGCGCACCCTCGACCGCGACCCCGCCACCACCAAGGAGGAGTCGCTCATCGAGCTGTACAAGCGCTTCCGTCCCGGCGAGCCGCCCACCATCGACTCCGCCCGTACGCTGCTCGAGGGCTTGTTCTTCAACCCGCAGCGCTACGACCTGGCGAAAGTGGGCCGCTACAAGATCAATAAGAAGCTCGGCTTCGATCAGGAGGAGGCTACCTGCTCCACGCTGACCGAGGAAGACATCACCAAGACCATGCAGTACATCATCGGCTTGCATGCCGGTGCCGAGGGCGTCAAGGTCGACGACATCGACCACTTCGGCAACCGCCGCATCCGCACGGTCGGCGAGCTGATCCAGAACCAGTTCCGCATCGGCCTGTCCCGTATGGAGCGCGTGGTGCGCGAGCGCATGAGCATGCAGGAGCCCGACGAGATCACCCCGCAGTCGCTCGTGAACATCCGCCCGATCGTGGCGGCCATCAAGGAGTTCTTCGGCTCCTCCCAGCTGTCCCAGTTCATGGACCAGGCCAACCTTGCCGCAGGCATCACGCACAAGCGCCGTCTGTCCGCACTGGGCCCGGGCGGCCTGTCCCGTGAGCGCGCAGGCTTCGAGGTCCGCGACGTCCACAACTCCCATTACGGCCGCATGTGCCCCATCGAGACGCCTGAAGGCCCGAACATCGGCCTTATCGGCTCGCTGGCAACCTTCGGCCGCATCAACCCCTACGGCTTCATCGAGACCCCGTACCGTCGCGTCGTCGACGGCAAGGTGACCGACGACATCGACTACCTGACGGCAGACGAGGAAGAGAACCACACGATCGCCCAGGCCAACGAGAAGTTCAACCTGGAGACCCGTGAGTTCGGCACCACCGACGAGAACGGCAACTTCGTGAAGGCCGCTCGCGTTCTCTGCCGTACCAAGGACGCCGATGGCGTGTTCGGCGAGCCTGGCGAGGTGCTGCCCGAGCAGGTCGACTACATGGACGTTTCCCCGCGTCAGATGACGTCGGTCGCAACGTCGCTCATCCCGTTCCTCGAGCACGACGACGCGAACCGCGCCCTCATGGGCTCGAACATGCAGCGTCAGGCTGTGCCGCTGCTCAAGCCGCACGCTCCGCTCGTAGGCACCGGCATGGAGCACCGCATCGCGGTCGACTCCGGCGAGATCCTCATCGCGCAGAACCCCGGCGTGGTCGACTACGTCGACGGCCAGACCATCATCGTGCTCAACAACGACGGCGAGTACGACGAGTATCTGGTGCCGAAGTTCCAGCGTTCCAACCAGTCCGGCTGCATGAACCATCGCCCCATCGTCCGCAAGGGCGACGAGGTGGCCGCTGGCGACGTGCTGGCCGACGGCCCGTCGTGCGACGGCGGCGAGCTGGCGCTGGGCCAGAACCTCATGGTCGCCTACATGCCGTGGGAAGGCTACAACTACGAGGACGCCATCATCGTGTCCGAGCGCGTGGTGTCCGAGGATCTGCTGACCTCCATCCACATCAGCGAGTACGAGCTTGACGCCCGTGACACGAAGCTGGGCCCGGAGGAGATCACCCGCGAGATCCCGAACATCTCCGACGACATGATCGGCGACCTGGACGCCGACGGCATCATCCGCGTGGGCGCCGAGGTGTTCCCGGGCGACGTCCTGGTGGGCAAGGTCACCCCGAAGGGCGAGACCGAGCTGACCGCCGAGGAGCGCCTGCTGCGCGCCATCTTCGGCGAGAAGGCTCGCGAGGTCCGCGACACCTCCCTGAAGGTGCCGCACGGCTCCGGCGGTCGCGTCATCGACATCCACCGCTTCAGCCGCGCCGCCGGCGACGAGCTGGCGCCGGGCGTCAACGAGCTCGTCCGCATCTACGTGGCTCAGAAGCGTAAGGTCCAGCAGGGCGACAAGCTCTCCGGCCGTCACGGTAACAAGGGCGTCATCTCCCGCGTTCTGCCGGTCGAGGACATGCCGTACCTGGCCGATGGCACGCCCATCGACGTCATGCTGAACCCCCTGGGCGTTCCGTCCCGTATGAACGTCGGCCAGCTGCTTGAGAACCACCTGGGCTGGGCTGCGAAGTGGGGCTGGAACGACGACCCGAACTCCGACGAGCCCGTCGAGGGCCCGCAGTTCGTGGCAACCCCGGTCTTCGACGGCGCCACCGAGGAGGAGATCTCCGACGCCATCGACGCCGCCAACCGCAACCTCATCAACTGGAACCACAAGAAGTACGGCGACCTGGCGCGCGACGAGTTCGTCCCGCAGCTGTCCCGTACCGGCAAGGCATGGCTCTACGACGGCCGCACGGGCGAGAAGTTCCGTGAGCCCATCACCGTCGGCCAGACCTACATCCTGAAGCTGGGTCACATGGTCGACGACAAGATCCACGCCCGCTCGACCGGCCCTTACAGCCTGATCACGCAGCAGCCTCTGGGCGGCAAGGCGCAGTTCGGCGGCCAGCGCTTCGGCGAGATGGAGGTGTGGGCCCTGTACGCGTACGGTGCATCCAACGTGCTGCAGGAGATCCTGACCGTGAAGTCCGACGACACGTCGGGCCGCGTGAAGTCCTACGAGGCAATCGTCAAGGGCGAGAACACGCCGGCTCCCGAGGTGCCCGAGTCCTTCAAGGTTCTGGTGAAGGAAATGAAGTCGCTGTGCCTCAACGTCGAGCTCGAGGGACACGACCATCAGACCATCGACGTCACCCATGACCCCGATCTGGACGACGTGAAGCGCGACAACGCCGATACGGCCCTGTACAACGCCATCGCCGACGATGCGCGCAAGACCGAGGCTGAGGAAGCCGGCGCTCTCGACGACATCGCCGCAGAGCTGGGCGAGCTGATGGCTGATACGAAGCAAGAAGAAGACGACAACGACCTGATCGGCAAGGAGGACGAGCGATAAATGACGACGGAATTCGACGTTAACAATTTCGACGCCCTGCGCATCTCCCTGGCTTCCGCCGAGGATATCCGCAGCTGGTCGCGTGGCGAGGTGAAAAAGCCCGAGACCATCAACTACCGCACGCTCAAGCCGGAGAAGGACGGCCTGTTCTGCGAGAAGATCTTCGGTCCCACCAAGGACTGGGAGTGCGCCTGCGGCAAGTACAAGCGCGTGCGTTTCAAGGGCATCGTGTGCGAGCGCTGCGGCGTCGAGGTGACGCGCAGCAAGGTTCGCCGCGAGCGCATGGGCCACATCGAGCTGGCGGCCCCCGTCAGCCACATCTGGTACTTCAAGGGCTCCCCGTCCCGTCTGGGCTACCTGCTCGACATCCCGCCGAAGGAGCTGGAGAAGGTCCTGTACTTTGCAAGCTCCATCATCACCTCCGTCGACAAGGAGGCTCGCGACGAGGACGTCGAGGATCTGCGCGATGAGCTGGCCGCCGACCTGGAAGAGCTGGACGTCGAGCGCGATCGCTTGATCGAGCAGACCCGCAAGCTGTCGGTGGACTACGTCCCCGAGGACGACGACTTCGTCGACGACATCGACGAGGACGAGCGCCTCACGCCTGAAGAGGTGGAAGAGGAGATCGCCGACATCTACGAGGAGTTCAACGAGCGCAAGGCACTGCGTCAGGACGCCTTCGACCTGTTCATGAAGATCGAGCCGAAGCAGTTGGTTCCCGACGAGTCCCTGTATCGCGAGATGCGCGCCAACTACCGTGACTACTTCACGGGCGGCATGGGCGCCGAGTCCGTGCGCGACCTGCTGGACGCCATGGACCTCGAGGCCACGGCCGAGGAGCTGCGCGACGTCATCGCCAACGGCAAGGGCCAGAAGCGCGCCAAGGCCATCAAGCGCCTGAAGGTGGTCGACGCGTTCCTGAAGTCCACCAACAAGCCGTCCGATATGATCCTGGACGTCGTCCCGGTCATCCCGCCCGACCTGCGCCCCATGGTGCAGCTCGACGGCGGCCGCTTCGCCACGTCCGACCTGAACGATCTGTATCGTCGCGTCATCAACCGCAATAACCGCCTGAAGCGCCTGCTCGACCTCGGTGCCCCCGAGATCATCGTGAACAACGAGAAGCGCATGCTGCAGGAGGCTGTCGACAGCCTGTTCGACAACGGCCGTCGCGGCCGTCCCGTCACGGGCCCGGGCAACCGTCCGCTCAAGTCGCTGTCCGACATGCTCAAGGGCAAGCAGGGCCGCTTCCGTCAGAACTTGCTCGGCAAGCGCGTCGACTACTCCGGCCGTTCGGTAATCGTCGTCGGCCCGTCGCTGAAGCTGCACCAGTGCGGCCTGCCTCAGCAGATGGCGCTGGAGCTGTTTAAGCCCTTCGTTATGAAGCGCCTGGTCGAGCTCGAGTACGCTGCCAACATCAAGGCCGCCAAGCGCGCCGTTGATCGTTGCGCCAGCTACGTGTGGGACGTGCTGGAAGAGGTCATCGTGGACCATCCGGTCCTGCTCAACCGCGCACCAACCCTGCACCGTCTGGGCATCCAGGCATTCGAGCCGGTTCTCGTCGAGGGTAAGGCCATCAAGCTGCATCCGCTGGCCTGCACCGCATTCAACGCCGACTTCGACGGCGACCAGATGGCTGTGCATGTGCCGCTCGGCGCCGAGGCCCAGGCCGAGGCCCGCGTGCTCATGCTGTCCGCGAACAACATCAAATCCCCGGCTCATGGCCGCCCGCTGACCGTGCCCACCCAGGACATGATCATCGGCTCCTACTACCTGACGGCAGCTCGCGACGGCTTCCCGGGCGAGGGCCGCGCGTTCATCGACTTCGCCGATGCCCGCAACGCCTATGACGCTCGCGCCGACGTGGACCTGCAGGCCAAGATCGAGGTGCGCCTGAGCAAGGACACCCGCGTGGCCAACGCGTTCGGCAAGTTCGAGGACATGAAGGCCGGTCAGCGCATCCACACCACCATCGGCCGCATCATCTTCAACGACTCCTTCCCGGAAGACTATCCCTTCTTGAACTACCAGATGAACAAGAAGGAGATCGGTCGTCTGGTCGAGGACGTCACGAACCGCTACCCGCTGGCAGATGTGCCGGAGATCTTGGACGGCTTGAAGGCCACGGGTTACCACTACGCAACCCGAGCCGGCATCACCGTGTCCGTTTACGACGCCACTGTGCCGCCGACGAAGGCCGACATCCTGGCCGCTGCCGACGATAAGGTCGCTGCCATCGATGAGGACTACGAGATGGGCCTGATGAGCCCCGAGGAGCGTCATAAGCAGGTCGTCGACATCTGGACGGATGCCAACGAAGAGGTCGGCGAGGCCATGGCCGCCAACTTCGACAGCTTCAACCCCATCTTTATGATGGCCGACTCCGGCGCTCGAGGTAACATCAAGCAGATCCGCCAGCTGGCCGGCATGCGCGGCCTGATGGCAGACACCAAGGGCGGCACCATCGACATTCCGGTTAAGTCGAACTTCCGCGAGGGTCTGTCGGTGTTGGAGTACTTCGTCTCCACGCACGGCACTCGTAAGGGTATGGCCGACACCGCTCTGCGTACCGCCGACTCTGGTTACCTGACCCGTCGTCTGGTCGACGTCGCGCAGGACGTCATCGTGCACGAGATCGACTGCGGCACGAACGTGGGCGTCCCGTATCCGCTGCACAACGAGAAGGGCGAGCTGGACGAGAACCTCATCGGCCGCTGCCTGCTCGAGGATGTCAAGGGCGCCGACGGCTCTGTGGTCATGGAGGGCGACAACTACATCACCTCCATCGATCAGCTTTCCGCCATGGAGGCCGCGGGCGTCGAGGAAGTCACCATCCGCACGGTCATGACCTGCCATGCCGAGCATGGCGTGTGCCAGAAGTGCTATGGTTGGGACCTTGCCACGGGCCGTCCGGTCAACATCGGCACTGCCGTCGGCATCATCGCCGCCCAGTCCATCGGCGAGCCCGGCACGCAGCTGACCATGCGTACGTTCCACGCCGGCGGCGTCGCAGGCGAGGACATCACGCACGGCCTGCCGCGCGTCCAGGAGCTGTTCGAGGCCCGCAAGCCTAAGGGCCAGGCAGTGCTGGCGGAGATCTCCGGCACGCTGCAGATCAGCTCCGACAAGAACACGAAGACGCTGACCATCCATGACCAGGAAGGCAACTTCCGCGAGTACGTGGTGTCGGCCCGCGCCACCATGCTCCCGGGCGTGGAGGACGGTCGCCAGGTCCGTATCGGCCAGCAGCTGACCAAGGGTTCCGTGAACCCCCACGACCTGCTGCGCCTGACCGACCCGAACACCACGCTGCGCTACATCGTGGCCCAGGTCCAGGACGTGTACGTGTCCCAGGGCGTTGACATCAACGACAAGCACATCGAGGTCATCGCGCGCCAGATGCTGCGCAAGGTGGCCGTGCTCGACGCCGGCGACTCCGACTTCCTGCCGGGCCGCCAGGTCAACCGCTTCGAGTTCGAGAACGTTGCCAACGAGCTCATCGCCGAGGGCAAGAACCCGCCGGTGGGCCAGCCGCTGCTGCTGGGCATCACGAAGGCCTCCCTGGCCACCGATTCGTTCCTGTCCGCCGCATCGTTCCAGGAGACCACGAAGGTGCTCACCGACGCCGCCATCGAGGGCAAGGTCGACCACCTGGTGGGTCTGAAGGAGAACGTCATCATCGGCAAGCCGATTCCGGCCGGCACGGGCCTGAAGCGCTACCGCGACGTCGGCCTGACCTACAAGGGCAAGCCCACCGCTCCGGTTGAGGGCGATATGCTGCCTGATTACGCTCCGGACGACCTGCGCCAGATCGAGGACCTGCTGCCCCAGCCCCAGGATTGGTCGCTGGACGGCGAGGGCTACCTCAACATGGGCGGCAACTACGGCAGCTACTACAGCGGCCTGTCCCTGGGTCATCGCGGCCCGCAGCTGTCCGACGAGGACGCGCGCCTGTACATCTACGACGATCTTGGTGTGTCGCAGCGCTGGGCGAACAAGTTCAGCGAGGCCGGCATCGAGACCGTGGCCGACCTGGTGGGCCACACCGAGGACGACCTGCTGCGCATCGAGGGCATCGGCGCGAAGGCCATCGAGGAGCTCAAGGAAGGCCTCGAGCAGCACAACCTGCTGCATGTGATCGAGGACGACCTGAGCGCATCCTCCGATGACATGAGCCAGCTGCTCGACATGGTGTTCAGTCCGGATGACACCATCCTCATCGGCGGCGACGAGCCGGCCACCTTCAACACCGAAGGCGAGGACATGCTGGGCGAGGCCCTGCCTCCGCGCAGCTACCACCGCAACCTCGAGGAGCTTGACGAGCTTCTGGGCAACGGCGCGTTGGGCTTCGGCCTGACCAGCCGCAAGGACGAGGAAGAGTCCAACGAGGCTCAGGCTAACGGCGAGGAATAACGCCAGCTGAAAGGGGCGCGCATCGGCGCGCCCCTTTTTTCGTTACGGCGGGCCGATCGGCGGCAACGCCCGCGCCCGCTAACGTCTGAAAGGCTTTTCATGAGCGATAAAACTTACATCCCCGAGGGGGAGCAGGCTCCCGCATCGCAGATCGGCGCCACGCTCGAGGCGCTGGCGGGGACCATCCACGCTCGCCGCGACGCGGGGGAGGGCAGCTACACGTTCCGCCTGCTCACGGGCAATGCCGACTCGCCGCTGAAGAAGGTGGTCGAGGAGTCCAACGAGGTGGCTTTGGCCGCCAAGGACGTGGAAGCGGCGAAGATGATGCTGGCGGGCCTTGCCGGTCACGAGGGCTCGCACGCGGGCATGGCCGATGCGTTCGCCGCCAAGGCCGACGCGGCTTGCGACCATCTGCGCTATGAGGCCGCTGACGTGGTGTATCATCTTCTGGTCGTGCTTGAACGTTACGGCATCGGCATCGACGAGTTCGCTGCCGAGCTGAACAACCGCATGACCGACGAGGAGCGCCCCCGAGGCGCCATCCGTCTTTTCGATGAGCATGTGAAAAGGGGTAAGTAATATGGCACGTCTTTTCGGTACTGATGGGGTTCGCGGCGTTGCGAACAAGGAGCTTACGTGCCAGATGGCCTTCCAGCTGGGTCAGGCTGCCGTGGCTTTCAAGGGCCGCACCATCCTGATCGGCAAGGATACGCGCCTGTCGGGCGATATGTTGGAGTCGGCCGTTGCCGCCGGCATCATGTCCATGGGCGGCACGGCGCTGCTGGCGGGCATCATCCCCACGCCGGCGATCGCCCTGCTCACCCGCGAGCTGCATTGCGATGGCGGCATCGTCATCTCCGCCTCGCACAACCCGCCGGAGTACAACGGCATCAAGATCTTCGACGGCCAGGGCTTCAAGCTGCCCGACTCCGTCGAGGACGAGATCGAGGCCTTCATGGCGCGCGGCGGCGCCGCAGCCGACGAGCTGCCCAATGGCGACGAGGTGGGCGTGGCGGTGCCTGTCGAGGATGCCTGCGAGCTGTACATTCAGCACGCGGTGCAGAGCGTGGAGAAGCAGGGCATCGACTTCAAGGGCCTGAAGGTGGCGCTTGATACGGGTCATGGCGCATCCTGCATGACCAGCGCCGAGGCGCTGCGCCGTTTGGGCGCCGATGTCACTGTCATCAACGACGATTACTGCGGCACGGACATCAACGTCCAGTGCGGTTCCACGCACCTGGAGCCCCTGCGTGCCCTGGTCGCCGAGTGCGGCGCCGACGTCGGCATCGCGCATGACGGCGACGCCGACCGCGTCATGCTCATGGACTCCGAGGGCAATGAGATCGACGGCGACATGGTGGAGGCCGTGTGCGCCATCGACCTGAAGCAGCGCGGCCTGCTGACCGGCGACACCGCCGTGTCCACCGTCATGGCGAACCTTGGCCTGACGCACGCGCTGCGCGATGCGGGCATCAACCTCATCCAAACGAAGGTTGGCGACCGCTACGTGCTCGAGGCCATGCGCGAGGGAGGTTACGTCATCGGCGGCGAGCAGTCCGGCCATACCATCTTCCTGGAGCACAACTCCACGGGCGACGGCCTGGTCACGGCGCTGCAGTTCCTGGCCGCTTGCAAGCGCGCCGGCAAGTCCGCCGGCGAAGCGGCGAAAGCCATGACCCGCTTCCCGCAAACGCTCATAAACGTGCGCGTGAAGGATAAGCACGCGGCTGACGGTAATCAGGCTATCGCCGATGCCGTGGCAGCTGCCGAAGCGGCGCTCGGCGAGGACGGGCGCGTCCTGCTGCGTCCGAGCGGCACCGAGCCGGTCGTGCGTGTGATGGTGGAGGCCATGGACGAGCAGGCTGCCGAGCAGCACGCGAAGGCCATCGCCGAAGTCGTCGAGCGCGAGATTTAGTCGAGCGCAACGAGCAAAGGGGGCTGCGCCGGAAGTGATTCCGGTGCAGCCCCTTTCTTAATATGAGCAGGACATTGTCAATAGACAATATTGGGCCTGGCCTCGATTCTTTCGAACCGGGGTCAGGCCCTTTCTCTATCTCAACCCTCCTGCGGCGACCTCGGCGTGTCTCTCCGACGCTCGTCTTCGCAGTTTAATATCCGCCCGTGGCAGCCTTCGCTGCTGGGCAATCCGTTGCTACGGCTGGGGCTACCTCGTCGAAACGACAGTCTGTGCACGCGGGTGGCGCCTGCGGCGCTCGCATAAGAAAAGACTGGGGTTCGCCCCAACGGCCTCGGATCGGACCGCGGGATGGGATGGATCGCGCTATGTCGCGACGGCCTTCCCGAAGGCTAGCCGTTCTCGACCATGCGGCCTATCGCCCAGCACCAGCATGCGAGCTCGCGGGCGGTCGCGACGTTGGCCTTGTTCTTGTGGACGCCGCGCTCGAGCATCGCGGCCCGCCTGCCGACGAGCCTTCTCACGCCCTTGGCGGCATGGCGCCTCGCGCCGGGGTCCGGCGCTTGGCCTTTGGCCAGGTCTTTTGAATGGGGAGAGCATCCCAGGTAGTGCCACGCCGACTCGACGAGCACGCGCCTCAGATGCTTGTTGCCCGCCTTCGTGATGCCGCCCTGCCGCACGCTCTCGCCGCTGGAGTGCTCCGACGGCGTCAGCCCGATCCACGCCGCGAACGACCTGGCGTTCTTGAACCTGGAGAACTCGCCGGCCTCGAAGACGAGGTCGGCGGCGCTCATCACGTCGACGCCCTTCAGGCACCTGACGGAGTCGACCCTGCGCTTCCACCTGGGCTTGGACGCCTCGGCCTCGACCAGCCTCTCGAGGCGGGCCTTGTCCTCCATCGCCTGCCTCGTGGCGTCTATGTAGTACGCGAGCACGTCGTCGTCGGCCCTCTCGGCGAACGATATCGACTTTGTCCACGCCCAGTGCGCGGCGGCCCAGTTGCCCTTGCGGCGCCCGGACGGGGTCGTCTCGCTGAACGCGCGTCCGTGCCTGAGCAGGAACTTCGGCAGACGCTGCTTGCAGCGCTTCAAGTCGTCCCTCGCGTCGTCCAGCGCACGCACCAGGTCGCGCGCCGCCTCGCACTCGTCGTCGGGCACCCATACCTCCGCGACGTTGCCGACCGACAGCATGCGCGCCAGGAGCTCCGCGTCGTTGCGGTCGTTCTCCCTCCGCCTGTCGGCGCTGGGCTTGATCATCTTGGACACCGCACCGACGACGCAGTCGATTCCCATCGAGGACGGCCTCTTCTGCAGGTCGAACCCGGTGACGCCCGACTCGTAGACGCATTTGGCGGACGGGTCGACGGACGACACCCAGCCCGCGACCGCGGCGGCGTCGTAGCCGAAGGTGGCCGAGCGGACCTCGCCGGTCATCGCGTCGAGGGCGACGGCCTTTATCGAGCGCGCGTGCACGTCGAGGCCGACGAAGGTGGTAGTATTCAACATGAGAGAGCCCCTTTCCATGCTTGTGGCGTGGCCGCCACCGGTTCGAATCAGACACTCGCCATTGTCGGCCTAATCTACGGGAATTGCATGCAGCAGGGGCTCTCAATGTTTTTTATGTCCTGCTCATATCGTCTGTGCCTTAAGATTTCCTGAGACGGCTGAGCTTCCCGCGAAGGTGAGCGCAAAAGAAGCCGGTTGCCGGTGTAAACCGGCAACCGGCTTCTTGGCTTTTGGGAATCGATAAGGGGTACGGTTGCGCGAGTAGACGCGACGCCTTTTGTCAGATGGCCGTTGAGGGCGGTTCTATTCGATCGGCTTCAACGGCTCGGTGGTGCTTTCGGATAGGTTTGCGGCCTGGGCGGGATGCCAATCCTCGATTGCCTGGTCGACCGACCATGCTGCGGTGTCGGCTTGGCTGACGGGTTCATTGCCCGATGCGTGCGCGCCTGTTGCGGCGTGGGCGGCGTTCCCACCTTCGACCTTGCGGCGCCAGTACAGCCAGAAGCCCAGCGCACCTGCGCCTGCTGTAACAAGGGCGGCCAGCAGTCCCGTTACTACGGGGTTCATCTGCCGCTTGGGAAGGCCGGCCTCGGGCACGGTGATGCCGAAATCATCGGAGCCGGTTTTGAACGACGCCTGCGAAGTGGTGGGCTTGAGCACGGATTCAAGCGTTGCCGTCTCTGCCTTCGCTTGATCGCTTGGGGCGTCGAACTGGGTCAAATCGTACGTGTCGATATAGGCTTTCAGTGTGCGCGAGTAGGTGGTGCTGGTGGCGTAATGCCCCTGCAGGTAGTCGCACGCGCCCTCGTAGGTGCTTGTGTTCGACTTCTTCACCGGGGCATACAGCGAATCGCCGGTGAGCAGGCCGACGTAGTCCTTGAGCGATTCCGTTAGGCTGGGGTAGCGGCGGAACTCGGCGACGATGGTTTCTAGGTTGCCCTTGCCGTCGTCCTCCTGCGTTTTCATGCGCACGCTTTTGCCCTCGTAGGCGCCTTTGATGTCGAACAGGTTGTTATAGGGTTCGCACGAAAGCCCCGAGGAGCCGGATGCCGACTCCACTACGGCCTGCGCGATCATGACCGAGGCGTATAGGTCGTTTTCCTGGCATAGTTCGCGGGCCTGCTCGCCGATCTGGCTGATGAACTGCTCGGTGGTCAGGTTGCGCGAGACGTAGACCAGTTCGTCCTCGTCAAGGGTGGCGCTTTCCTGCACCATGTCTTCGGGGGCATCCTCAACGTCCTCGGCGGGCTTCTCCGCGGCGGTGCCGCTGCCGGTGCTTGCGGACGGGGTGCTGGAAGCGGCGGGCGCGGCCGGGGTTTTGTCGGGCTGCGCGGGCGTGGTGGACTCGGGCTTGGTCTCGGGTTTTACCTCGGGCTCCGTAGCGGCATTCGAATCGGCAATGGCCTTCTGCGTTTGCTTGACCAGTTTCGCCAGGTCGGCATCCATGGTTGCAAGCGCGTCGACGTCGATGGTGAGGAAATCCGCTGCGGCCACGGTTTCGCCGGAAAGATACGCCTTCAGCGGCTTCAGGCCGACGAGCTTGGCGGCTTCGGCCTTGTCGAGGATGGCCTTGTTTTCCGCGTCGGTTGCGGTCCAGTCGCCGGTGTTGGCGACGCTTTCGATGGGCGTTGCCTGCGCCGCGTACGCAACGCCTGCCGGGGCGGTACCCGGCGTATGCGCGAGACCCGCCAAGGCGGGGGCCGTTGCCATGGATGTTGCCAGCACCGCGGCAAGCGCGGCGTTCGTGAAAATGGTGCCCTGCTTCATTACGCTATCGTACCGTTTCTCCTTGTTCGACCTAGTAAGCCAAGTATAACTTATAGTCCCTCCATTTGCCGTTCACCACGATAATCATCACGTCGGCTGTTTGCAATGTCAGGGCGCCAACCGTTTGCCAATCGTCGCGATTCCTTCATGTTATCAGCCGCTGAACAGGGCAAAACCCGCGAAATTGTTGCTTAGCACGCTAAGGTGCGGGTTATATGAGGAAGGGGGCTGCCAGTCGCCGCACCGACCACTACCGAGTCGGCCGCCGAGCGGCCCGATGCTGAGAAGGCCGCCGAGCAGCCCGATGTTGAGCAGGCTGACGTCAAGTCGGCTGACGCCGAGCGGGCAGCTGACCAGGCAGGCGCCGGCCCGCCGCCGAGCAGCCCGACGCCGAGAAAGCAGAGGATTCCCCTAAAGGTGAATATGTCAGGTCTTTCGTCGCCTGAACCGTTATGGGCGCGCCGCCCGAGCCGGTGCGCCCGGCGCCAGCCCGGCCGGAACGCGAATGACGTGAACGCTGCCGCATCGCATCGATCCGTAACCGAAATGCCTACTATGTCTAGAGACAACCGTGATAAGATGGGGCCAGACATATAGGCGCTCACAGACGAGAGAGCGAGGCATCATGCTGGACAAGGATCAATTGAACGACATCGTTGCAGGCATCGCGAAAAACTACAGCGAGCGCGAGGAGATCTTCTTCACCGACCCGAACAAGCATTTCCCGAACAAGCTTGCCATCGTGAACATCGTGAAGGACCTGCGCCGCGTCATGTTCCCGCGTTACTTCGGCGACGAAACGCCCACGGGCATCAACCCCGAGTACTTCATCGGCGAAACGCTCATCCGCATTGAGGATTCGCTGCGTCGCGAGCTGCGCGAGGCGCTGCTGTTCCGCGGGGGTCTGGCAACGGAGGAGCTGGACGCGCGCGTCGACCAGATCTGCGCCACGTTCTTCAGCCGCCTGCCTGAAATCCAGCGTATCCTGCTGACCGACGTGCAGGCCGCCTTCGACGGCGACCCGGCCGCTCAGAGCAAGGAAGAGATCATCTTCAGCTACCCGGGCTTCTTCGCCATCTTCGTGTACCGCATCGCGCACGAGCTGTACGTGCAGGATGTGCCGCTCATCCCGCGCATCATGTCCGAGTACGCCCACGGGCGCACGGGCGTCGACATCAACTCCGGTGCGACGATCGGCGAGTACTTCTTCATCGACCATGCAACCGGCGTCGTCATCGGCGAGACCACCACGATTGGCAACCACGTGAAGGTGTACCAGGGCGTCACGCTGGGCGCTCTGTCTACGCGCGCCGGCCAGGCGCTGTCCGGCGTGAAGCGCCATCCCACCATCGAGGACGACGTCACCATCTACAGCAACGCCAGCGTGCTGGGCGGCGAGACCGTCATCGGCGAGGGCTCGATTATCGCCGGCAGCGCGTTCGTCATCTCCAGCGTGCCTGCGGGCAGCCGCGTTTCCCTGAAGAACCAGGAAGTAAACGTGCGCACGCCTAACAAGGACCACGCCAAGTGCTGGGAGATTTAAACGGCGAACGCAAGCGCCGTTGCGCGTTAGGCGCCCCCATGCCTGCTCAAGCCTAAGGGTCGGGCTGCAACAGAAGCAATGCCACCAGGGCCGATTCCGCAAATCGCGGGGTCGGCCCTGCTTTGTTTGAGCTTCCGATATACCCGCAGCCGAGCCCTCGAGTTCGCGAATCCGCTTTCCTCGCCATCCGCCACACCAAACCGCCGATACGTCTGCGTTTTAATGGGGCTTGCTCGAGTATCCGCTTTTCGAGCAAGCCTGTGACCAGGTGAAACGCAGATTGCCATTGAGCGACTACCAAGCAATATCCCAATAAAACGCAGACGTATCGCTCTATTCGGTCACGTAGGCAAGACGATATGAGCAGGACATAAAAAGTTGGAAGCCCCTCCTGCATGCATAT
>ERZ1034984.119-NODE-119-length-86709-cov-16.738639_pt1 | contig 86709 bp, 65 predicted proteins | sample MGYA00520589_ERZ1034984 | MGnify/ENA primary metagenome ERZ1034984 (study PRJEB33766, sample SAMN09781790) | gut metagenome | biome: gut microbiome | host: Homo sapiens | place: Madagascar | study: EMG produced TPA metagenomics assembly of the PRJNA485056 data... | reverse complement strand
CAAATCCGTGCAGCTTATCAGCTTGCTGGTAGCGCGGGCGCAGGAAGCGCGCGGCGTGGGGCCCAGCTTGATCGTGTGCCCTTCGTCGCTGGTGTACAACTGGCTGGCCGAGTTCGAGCGATTCGCGCCGGGGCTTTCCGTTGCCGCCGTGGTGGGCAACGCCGCCGAGCGCAAGGTTATCCGCGGCCGGGCGTTTTCCGCGTACGACGCGCAGCTGGCCGCCGCTGCAGGCACGGCCGATTCCGGCAACGCGCCTCATGCCGGTGACCAGCTTTCACCGGTTGATGTGCTGGTGACGTCGTACGACCTCGCGCGCATCGACTCGCCCGATTACGCCGGGCGCGAGTTCTACCTGTGTGCGCTTGACGAGGCGCAATACATCAAGAACCCCGCAACGCTGACCACGCGCGCCATCAAGCGCCTCGGCGCGCGGCACCGCTTCGCTCTGACGGGCACGCCCATGGAGAACCGCCTGTCCGAGCTGTGGAGCATCTTCGACTTTCTGATGCCGGGGCTGCTTGGCCCCTACGCGCGGTTCCGCGAGCGCTTCGAGCTGCCCATCGTCGGCGGCGACGAAGACGTGGCCGCGCGCCTGACGGCAGCAACCGGGCCGTTCATTCTGCGCCGCCAGAAGGCCGACGTGCTGACCGACCTGCCCGACAAGCTGGAAAGCGTAGTGTACGCGCCGCTTGAGGGCCAGCAGCTGAAGCTGTACCGCGCCCACGAGCAACACCTGCGCGAAGAGCTGACGCGTCAGCGCCGCGAGCGCAAGGAGCGCCAGGCCAAGCGCGCGGCCGGCGAACAGGTATCCAACGTGGAGGTGCTGGCCGAGCTCATGCGCCTGCGGCAGCTGTGCTGCGACCCGCGCCTGGTGTTCGAGAACTACCGCGGGCACGGCGCAAAGCTCGACGCCATCATGGAGCTGGTGTCCTCGGCGCGCGACGGCGGCGAGAAAACACTGCTATTCAGCCAGTTCACCAGCTTCTTGGAGCTGATCGCGCAGCGCCTTGACGAGGCCGGGATCGCGTACTACACCATCACGGGCTCCACGCCGAAGAAAGACCGCGTGGACATGGTCAACGAGTTCAACGGAAACGACGTGCCCGTGTTCCTGGTGTCGCTGAAAGCCGGCGGCACGGGGCTGAACCTAACAGGCGCCAGCGTGGTCATCCACGCCGATCCGTGGTGGAACGCCGCCGCGCAGCAGCAGGCCACGGACCGCGCGCACCGCATCGGGCAAACGCGCGTGGTAAGCGTGCAGAAGGTTATCGCGAAAGGCACCATCGAGGAGCGCATCCTGCACCTGCAGGAAGAGAAAAGCAAGCTGGCCGACCAGGTCATCGGCGCGGCGGGCATGTCGCTTGCAAGCTTGAGCACCGACGAGCTGATCGACTTGCTTGGGGAGTAAAACACGGCCACCAGCACCGCCCGCCAGCAACAAAAGAGCCGACCCACAGGGACCGGCTCTTTTCGCATTCGAGGCAAAGCCTAGAACTTGCGGAAACGCTGGTAGCGCTGTTCAAGCAGCTCTTGCTCGCTTAAGGCGCACAGCTCGTCAAGGGCTTCGCGCACGTATTCGCTCACGTTTCGCTCGGCCGCCTCGGGGTTCTCGTGCGCCGGGCGCGGACCCTCGGACACCACGTCATCGATGATGCCCAGCTCGCAAGACTCGTGCGCGCTCATCTTCATGACGGCCGCCGCCTCGGGCGCGCGCGTGCGGTCCTTCCACAGGATGGAGGCAAACCCTTCAGGCGACAGCACGGAGTACACAGCGTGCTCCTGCATGGCCACGCGGTTGGCAACGGCCAGCGCCAGCGCGCCGCCCGACCCGCCTTCGCCCAACAGCACGGTGACCACCGGCACCTTCAGGCCGGCCATGGCAACCAGGTTGTCGGCGATGGCGTTGCCCTGCCCACGCTCCTCGGCCTCGGTGCCGCAGAAAGCGCCCTGCGTGTCCACCAAGCACACGATAGGACGGCGGAACTTCTCAGCCTGGCGCATAAGGCGCAGCGCCTTACGATACCCCTCGGGCTGCGGGCAACCGAAATTGCGCGCGATGCGCTGCTTGAGGTCGGCGCCCTTTTCCTGGCCGATAACGGTGACGGCGCGGCCGCCGATCCAGCCGACGCCGCCGATGATGGCGCCGTCGTCGGCGAAGCCGCGATCGCCGTGCAGTTCGATGAACCCATCGACCATTGCGTTGATATACGCAACTGACGTGGGACGATGCACGTTGCGCGCCAGCTGCACGCTTTGCCACGCGCGGTTTTCCGCCGACTTGGTAACAGCTTCCTCCACGAGCGCAGCGTCGTTGGCATCAAGCGATGAGCCGCCTTCGGCATCGAAGCTGCCCTTCGCGATGGCGCGTCCAACGCGGCGAGTGGCCTGCGCGCGGTTCGCATCCGCACGCAGACCCGCCGGAAGCGCATCGTACAACCGGTCGCGCACGCGCCCTTTGGCCACGCGCGCGGGTTCAGGCTTCAAATCGGTATACATCACGGTGTTGTACGTGCCGGTGCCGGCTTCCAGGTTGTCGCACACGGCCTGATAGCTGACAAGGATGTCGCGGTCGCCGGCGTTGTGCGCCGCGCCCGTGGCCTGCTTCGACGTTGACAGGTACAGCGCCAGCAGATGCGCAAGCGTGGCGCGCAAATCCGGGCGCGGCACAATGGCGTCGATAAGTCCGTGCTCAAGCGCGAACTCCGCCGTCTGAAACCCTTCGGGAAGTTCTTGGCGAATGGTGTCGCGGATGACGCGTTGGCCGGCAAACCCGATAAGCGCGTGCGGCTCGGCCAAGATGATGTCGCCGTCCATAGCAAACGAAGCCGTCACGCCGCCGGTGGTGGGATCGGTAAGCACCGAGATGTACGGCAGATGCGCCTCGGCGTGGCGCTGGATAGCGCACGACGTCTTCGCCATCTGCATAAGCGACACAAGCCCCTCTTGCATGCGCGCGCCGCCCGAAGCGGTGAAGATGACGACGGGCAGGTGCAGGCGCGTGGCGCGCTCGAACAGGCGCGTGACTTTCTCGCCCACCACGTTGCCCATAGAGCCCATGAAAAACGTTGACTCCATGATGCCGATGGCCAGGCGCAGGCCCGCGATGCAGCCCTCGCCCGTGCGCACGCCTTCCTCAAGGCCCGACTTTTCGCGCTGGGCAGCAAGTTTGTCCAGGTAACCCGGGAAATTCAGCGGGTCGGTTTCCTGAAGTCCCTCGTCCCATTCGATGAACGATCCGTCGTCAAGCAGATCGTCGATGCGCTCCGACGACGTCATGCGCAGGTATCCGCCGCAATTCGGGCAGGCGAAGTGCGAAGCGGCCAAACTGGTGCTGTCGAACTTCATGCCGCACTTCGGACACGCGCGCCACGTGCCGCACACGCTTGCCGGCTTGTCCGTGGCGCACAGCACCCAGCCGAACTGCGGCGAATTGCCCAGCGGGCGAAACACGCGGATGCCATCGGCCGCGGCGCGCGCCAAAAACGTGTCCACCTCGGCAAGCGCCAGAGCTTCCTCGCCCAGCAACACCACCGCAGCGCCGCAAGCGCGGGCAGCCTCAAGCACGGCGTACCCGTTGGCGAACAGCGCGTCGCCGCCTTTGCCGGGCAGGCACGCGCGCACATCGGCAGCGCGCAGGTACGCATCGCCGGCACGCTCCTCGGTGTAGGCTGCCGCGGCCACCATGCCGGCATCTTGCACCGCAAGCAGGATCTTCTTCACGGCACGGCCACGGGAAACCACCAGCGCCACAGGCGCATCGGCGGCTTCTTCACGCACGGGCGAAACCACTTCGGCGGCGTCCACATACGTGGACATGTCCGCAGCGTCCAGCGCGTTCGGAGCAACGGCAGACTGGGCGCGAGCCTCCACGGCGATGCGCGTCAAACGGTACGCAACAGCCGCATCGTGCGGTTGCGCGCCGCTGCCATCTATGCGCGAATTGACGAACGAGCCCTCGCTATCGAACGTGATGTACCCTGTTTTCGTGCGTTTCATGATCAAATCCTTCAAGGCGGCAGCCCGCCCGTTGCCTGCTATTGCTCGGCTTTCGCCATGACGTATTTCTGCGTGGCCGTGGCCGCCACCTTATCGCCCACGCGCGCCTCCACGTCGGCGACCACCATGCGCGACGAGTTGCGCGTAATGGTTGCCTTCAGCGTCAGCGTGTCGCCCGGCTGCACCTGGTTGCGGAACTTCGCCTTGTCGATGCCAGCGAAAAATCCCAGCACGCCCGGCTCGTCGCGACCCACCAGCGCGCAAAACGACGCCGTCTGCGCCAGCGCCTCCATGATGATGACGCCGGGCAGCACCGGATGGCCGGGGAAATGGCCGGCGAACAGCGGCAGCTTAGGGTCAACGTCAAGCTCGGCCGTAATGGAAACGCCCGGCTCGCACGCAACCACGCGGCTCACCCACACAAACGGATCGCGATGCGGCAGCACCTGCTCGACAACATCGCGCCCACAAGGATAAGAAATGTCCAACATACCGAAATCCTAACCAACAAAGCCCAGGTCAAATGACCGAAAAGACTATTTCAAGCCCGCAACCTCGAATAAACGACTCCCAGGTCGCACCAAAGTCAGCGAGGGCGCCTGCAGCACCCCAGATTGTGGGGAACGCAAGGGCGCCGCGTACTTCGGTACGCAAGCTCTTGAGTTCGCCGCAAGCTGGGGTGCTGCAGGTGACCGCAGCGTCGACTCATTTCGCCGTTCGTCAGAACGGCGAAATGGCTAATACGGCGTTGTGGCCGCCGAAGCCGAGCGAGTTCGACAGCGCTACTTTCTGAGGGTAGTTCTGCAGCGGCTCGGACACCACGTTCACGGGGCACTCGGGGTCGGGCTGGGCAAAACCTGCCGTGGGCGGCACGCACTGGTTGGCCACCGAAAGCGCCGTGACCACGGCCTCAACCGCGCCGGCGGCACCCAGCGTGTGGCCCAGCGAGCCCTTCACCGACGTGATGGGGATCTTGCGCCCCAGTTCATCGCCGGCAAGCGCGATGAGCGCCGCAGCCTCGGTGGCGTCGTTGGCATGCGTGGACGTGCCATGCGCGTTCACGTGACCCAGGTCGGCCACGGTGAAACCGCCCTCGTCAAGCGCCTGCTGCATGGCGCGCTGAATGCCCTCGCCAGTGGGGTTCGGCGCCGTCATGTGGTAGGCGTCGCCCGTCGAGCCGAAGCCGGTGATCTCGGCAATGGGCTTCGCACCGCGCGCCAGCGCATGCTCCAGCGATTCCAGCACCAGCACCGCACCGCCTTCGCCCGCCACGAAACCGCTGCGACGCACGTCGAACGGCATGGACGCCGCCTGCGGGTCCTCGGCATGCGCCAGAGCACCAAGGTTCGTGAAGCCTGCGATGCAGATGGGGTTCACCGATTCCTCGGAGCCGCCGGCAAGCGCCAGGTCGCAATAGCCGTGGCGGATGGAGCGCACGGCCGAGCCGATGTTGTGCGCGCCGGTGGCACACGCGGTGGACACGTCGATGCACTCGCCGCGCATGCCGTAGCGAATGGCGATGTGGCCGGCGGCCATGTTGCCGATCATCGTGGGGATGAACAGCGGGTTCACGCGCTTAGGACCCTTCTCGTCAAGCGTGCGGAAACCCTTTTGCAGCTCGTCGATACCGCCGATGCCCGCGCCGAACACCACCGCGGAGCGCGTGGGGTCCTCGTCGTCCATGTTGACGCCCGCCTGCGCGATGGCCTCGTCGGCGGCGATGAGCGCGTACTGCACGAAGCGCTCGAAGCGGCGCGCCTCCTTCTTCGTCAAGCCATATTCCGTGGCGTCGAAATCGGGCACCTCGGCCGCGATGCGCACCTCGTAGTCGCTTGCATCGAAGTGCGTGATGGGGCGCACGCAGCAGCGCTTGCCCATGACGGCATCCCACAGCGCCGGCACGCCCACGCCCGCCGGCGTGACGGCGCCCATGCCCGTGATGACGACGCGGTGCGTTCCGTCCGCGCGCCTGACCTGCGTGTTCGCTACCTGCTCGCTCATAGTGCCAAACCTCCGTCAACGCAAATGACCTGGCCGGTAATGTAGCCGGCCTCTTCGCTTGCCAAGAAACGCACCAGGTGCGCCACATCGGCCGCCTGCCCGAAGCGCTTGAGCGGGATCTGTGCGCCGATGGACACGCGCTGCTTTTCGGACAGCGCGTCGGTCATGTCCGTGGCAATGAACCCGGGGGCCACGGCGTTCGCCGTTACGCCGCGCGCCGCTAGCTCGCGCGCGATGGTCTTCGTCAGCCCGATGACGCCGGCCTTCGAAGCCGCGTAGTTCACCTGGCCGGCGTTGCCGCCGATGCCCGAGATGCTGCTCATGTTGATGATGCGCCCATAGCGCTGCTTCATCATGATCTGGCCCGCGGCCTTGCAGCACAAAAACGTGCCTTTGAGGTTCACGTTGATGACGCTGTCGAAGTCTTCCTCCTTCATGCGCACCATCAGCCCGTCGTGGGTGATGCCGGCGTTGTTCACCAGCACATCAAGGCGGCCAAACGCCTTGTGAGCCGCGGAAACCAGCGCGCTGGCCTCATCGGCATTGCCCACGCTGGCCGCCACGGCAAGCGTCTGCACGCCGTATCGCGCCGCAAGCGCATCGGCGTGTTCCTGCAGCGCGGCAAGGCCGCGTTCGCTAGAGCAGTTCAGGCACACGTTGTAGCCGGCCTGCGCAAGCTCGCTGGCCACGGCCAGCCCGATGCCGCGCGAAGAGCCGGTGACCAGCGCGCTTTTGCGCTGGGTGTCGTTCGTTTCGCTCATGGGTTACTCCTCATCGGTTGCGCAACGCGCAACGAAAGACTCGAATGATTCGGCGTCCTGCACGCAGGCGCGCTCGGCGGTGCGATCGATGCGCTTGACCAGGTTCGTCAGCACGCCACCGAATCCCACCTCCACGAACGCGGTTTCGCCCTGCGCCACAAGCGCCTGGACGCTTTGCTGAAAGCGCACGGGATGCGTGAGGTGGCGCACCAGGTGCTCGCGCGCGTCAGCAGCGCGAAGCGGGCTGGCGTCGGTATTGCAGATAAGCGGCACGGAAGGCTCGGCGAACGTGACGTTGGCAAGGTACGCGTCCAGGCCTTCGGCCGCAGATTGCATAAGCGGGCTGTGGAAGGCGCCGGACGTGGCAAGGCGCGAGAAGCGCTTGCCCGCCGCCGCCCACGCGGCCTCGGCGCGCTCAACGGCTGCAACTTCGCCGGAAACAACAATCTGACCAGGGGCGTTGAAGTTCGCCGGCACCAGCACCTGACCTTGGCCGCACGATTGGCACACCTCGGTCACGCTTTGCTCGTCGGCTTTCAGAAACGCGCTCATCACGCCGGGGTGCTGCTCGGCGGTCTCGGCCATAAGGCGCGCGCGCTCGGCAACGAAGGCAAACGTGTCGGCATCGGAAAGCATGCCGGAGACGGCAAGCGCGCTGACCTGGCCAAGCGAGAAGCCCAGCACAGCAGACGGCCGCACGCCGCGCGCTTCAAGCGCATGCGCGATGCCTACGGACAACGCGCACATAGCAGGCTGGGCAAAGCGCGTGTCGTTGAGCTTTTCAGCCGGGGCGTTCAGCATGACGTCGGCCACGTCATAGCCCAGCACATCGGATGCGCACGCCAGGGTTTGCGCCACTTCCGGGACTTCCATAAGCGAAGCGCCCATGCCGGGCTTTTGCGCGCCCTGGCCGGAGAACAAAAAGACGGGATTCACGTTCACGCCCCCTTTATGCGCGCTGCGCGTTGGCGTCGGCCGCTTGCTGCAGATCGCGTGCGCCGCGAGAGAGCGCCTGCTCCATCAGCTCGTCGATGACCTGGCGCGCCGTCTTGCGCTCGTGCACCAGGGCCGCCACCTGGCCCGCCATCATGGAGCCGTTGTCAACATCGCCCTCCACGGCACGGCGAAGGCTGCCGGCGTACATGGCCTCAAGCTCGTCGCCGTTTTTCGCCATGTCGGCCTCGAGCTTGCGCACGTTGCGCGCGAACTTGTTCTTCAGGCAGCGCACCGGATGCCCGCTGCCGCGGCCGGTGACGATAGTGTCGGAATCCTTCGCGGTCAGCACGCGCTCTTTGTAGGCGTCGGCCACCGTGCACTCCTCCACCGTCAGAAAGCGCGTGCCCATCTGGACGCCCTCGGCGCCCAGCGCGAACGCGGCCGCGATGCCGCGCCCATCGGCAATGCCGCCGGCAGCGATGACGGGGATGGACACCGTATCGCACACCGCCGGCACCAGCGCCATGGTGGTGAGCTCGCCCACATGCCCGCCGCTTTCGGTGCCTTCGGCGATCACGGCATCGGCGCCAAGGCGCTCCATACGGCGCGCAAGCGCGGTAGTGGCAACCACGGGGATCACCTTGATGCCGGCTTCTTTCCACATGTCCATGTAGTTGGCGGGGCTGCCGGCGCCCGTGGTGACCACGTCGATTTTCAGGTCCACCAAAAGGCGCGCCAACTCGGCGGCGTTGGGATCCATGAGCATGACGTTCGCGCCAAGGGGCTTGTCCGTGATGGTGCGGGCAGCGCGCACCTGCTCTTCGACCCACGACAGCGGAGCGCCGCCGCACGCGATGATGCCAAGCCCGCCCGCCTCGCTGACGGCGCCGGCCAAGCTGGCGTCGGCGATGCGCGCCATAGCACCCTGGATGATGGGCACCTCGATGCCCAGAAGTTCGGTGATGCGAGTATTCATTTCTGTTTTGTTCCTCTTCTTGCGCGGTGCAGACAGCACACAACATGCGCCCGATTTTCGTACCCGAGCATGTTAGTCCAACGTCGCGACCATGCAACCCGACGCCGCAGCGTTTCACGTTATCTGCGCGTTGCGTTCAAACCCCACACGCATTTGACGTGCGGTTATGAATGCATGAAGATTCACCTGCGTAGTAAAAGAGCCCGATAGCTGAAGAAGGCGTCACTTTTCCAAGCGAAAGTCAAGGCGGCCCGCTTTCGCATCGGCAGCGGCCAAAACCACGCGCATGCGCTGCCCCAGACGGAACACTTTGCCGCTGTCCTGTCCCACCAGCTGATAGCGCACCGCATCGCACGCGAAGTACTCGTCGCCCAGATAACGCGCCGCCACCATGCCCTCGGCGGTGTTGTCCAGGCTGACGTACATGCCATACGACGCCACTCCCGACACGGTGGCGTCGAACGCCTCGCCGAGAAAGCCCGCCATGTACTCGATGAGCTTGAGCTCCTGCGACTGGCGCGCCGCCTTCTCGGCAACGCGCTCCATGTCCGAGGCGTGCTCGGCTATCCACGGCAGCGCCGCCACTTCCTGCTCGAATTTTTGCGGGCGCCGCGTCAGCTGCGCGCATAGCATGCGATGCACCACCAGGTCGGGATAGCGGCGAATGGGACTGGTGAAGTGCGTATACGCTTCGCTGGCCAAGCCGAAGTGACCGTCGCACGTAGACTTGTACGCGGCACGTTTCATGGCGCGCAACACCAGCGTCTGCACCAGGCTGCCCTCAAGGCGGCCCTGCGATTCGGAAAGCACGCGCGCAATGGCGTGCGCATCGCCCGCCACGAACCGCTCGGGGCTGATACGAGAGAACCAACTGAATTCCTGCAGCACGGGAAGCAGCGCCGCCAAGCTATCGGGCGAAGGCTTCTCGTGCACGCGGTACAACGCAGGGAAACCGCGCTCGCTTAGGTGCTGGGCCACCACCTCGTTCGCCAGGATCATGGCCTCTTCCACCAGCGATGTTGCCTCGGTTTTGCGACGCAGGTCAACGCGCAGCGGCTTGCCGTCGTCGTCAAGCACCACGCGGGCTTCCGGGAAGTCGAAATCGAGGCCGCCCGCCACCTGGCGCGCTGCGATGCGCGCTTTGGCGAACTGCGACAGGAACCGCACGCGCTGCATGATGTCGTCGGGAAGGGCGGCATCGCCGTCAAGCGCCTGCTGCACCTGCCCGTACGTCAGCCGCGCCTGCGAGCGCATAAGCGCCGGGTAGATGTCGTAGCCAACGGCCTTCCAGTCCTGGTCAAGATACACGTCACACGTCATGCAGCGGCGCGTCTCGTTCGGGTTGAGCGAGCACAGCCCGTTCGAAAGCTGCTCGGGAAGCATGGGGATGACGCGGTCGACCAGATACACGCTTGTGGCGCGGCGGCGAGCGTCAAGGTCAAGCGAGCTGCTCCACGGCACGTAGTGCGACACATCGGCGATGTGCACGCCCAAACGCCACACGGCGCCATCGCGCAGGAAATCCTGCGCCGGGTCAAGCGAAAGCGCATCGTCGAAGTCTCGCGCATCGGCCGGGTCGATGGTGAACACGCAGCGGTCACGCACGTCGCGATACCCTGCGGCAAGCGCACCCACCTCGTCAAGCTGGGCCGCCTGCGCCTCGGCAAGCGCGCCTTCCGAGAACACGGTTTCCAGCTTATTGCGCGCAACGATGGCGTCAACGGAAATGGTAGCCTCCTCGGCAGTGCCCAACACCTCTTCGATAACGCCGCACGCAGCTTCGTGCCGCGAAGGATACGCCGTCATGCGCACGCGCACAAGCGCCCCATCGGGCACATCGGGGAAATCGGCGCGCATGGTAAAAATGTCATAGGAGATATTGCGGTCTTCGGGCACCACCACGCCAAACGGCTCGGCCACCTCATAGCGGCCCACCACCGTATCATGCGCGCGGTCAATGACGCGCAGAATGCGCGCAGCGGGGCGCTCTTCGGCAGCGCCTTTCTGCGCACCGCGCGCCGGCAGCGGCGCAATTTCCACCAGATCGCCGTCGAACGCTCCTGCCATCTTCGATTCGGGAATGAAGTATTCGCCTTCGGCCGTACGCACGAAACCGAACGTGCCGCCGTGCACCGTCAGCACGCCATGCGGGTTTGCGCGAGGTCGGCGGCGCGTATGCTTGCGCGTGCGCCCCATCTATTCACGCACCATTGACTGCGCCATTTCCAGCGCGAACGACTTCTGGTTGTCTTCGTCGCTTGACAAGGCAATAGCCACGTCAGGGTGGATGCCCAAGCCGTCGATGTCGTGGCCCAGCGGACTTTTGTAGTATGCCGCGGTGTAACGAAGCGCGCCGCCAAACGACAAATCGTGCGTCACCTGCACCGAGCCTTTGCCCAACGTGGTGGCGCCCACCAGCGTAGCGCGCTGGTTGTCCTGCAGCGATGCAGCAATAACCTCAGCAGCAGAAGACGTGTTGCCGTTCACCAACACCACCAGCGGCTTGTCGGTCAGCACCGAGCCCGTGGCGTTTTTCGTGGTCTCGTCAGCGCCCGTGGTAACAATGCGCACGATGGTGCCGCTTTTCACGAAGTAGCTGGAAATGTCCACGGCTTGCGTCAGATAACCGCCGGGGTTGTCGCGCAAGTCAAGCACATAGGCCTGCGCACCCTGCGCGTCCAAGTCGGAGATGGCCTGGCGCACCAGATCGGCCGAGTTCTGCGAAATCTGCCGCAGCTGAATGTAGCCCACCGAATCGGAAAGCTCGGTGGTGACGTTTTTCACGGTAGAGGACGTAACGGTAAGGGTGGTGGTGAATTCCGTGCCCGTTGCATCGTCAAGCGACGCGCCGCGGCGCCACGTGATAACCACCTGCGAACCTTCATCGCGTTTAAGCGCAGCCGTGACCTCGGACGTTGACCACGCGTGGCTGCGATCGCCGTCGATGGCAACCACCACATCGCCCGAACGCACGTCGGCCGCTTGCGCATCGGAGCCTTCGAAGACGTCCACGGCATAAGCGCTGCCGTTGTATTCGTTGAACAGCACGCCCACCCCATCGCCCGAAGACGCGGCATCCTGGTTCGAGTTCATGGCCGTGCGGCGGCTAGCGTCGTAATAGCGCAGGTACGGGTCCTGCGTGGACAGCGCGAACGCATCGAGCATCTTCGTGGTGGCCGTGTCCAAGTCGTACGAATCAAGGCTGTCGTTGTTCACGATGCCTTCCACCTCGTCCACACGCGCCGAAAGCGAATTGTACGTAGTGGACTGCTGCGAGACCTTCGCCTTCGCATCGGGGCTGCCGGTAAGCTGCGTGAGACCCAGCGAATCGAGCAAATCAACGTTGCCGCGAACGGCGAAGCCGCCGGCAAACGCGGCGGCTACGACGATGATGCACGAAAACACTTTCGCCAACTTTATGTTGCGGGCCCGCGCCTTGCGCGCAGTGGCCGCTATGGATAACTTCTTGTCGAAATGCCTTGGCACGAAAGCTCCTGTTTTACACCTTCAGATAACGACGCATGGCGAACGCGGAACCAAGCAGGCCGATGACCAAGCCAAACACCGCCAGCATCACATAGAACAGCGCGAATGTGCCGGTAGACAGGTCGATGGGCAGCCACGTCAGCGCGTTTTGCAGCTGCGGCAGCGCCAGGTTGCGCAAAAGCTCAAGCGAACCCACGGCAAGCGCCGCGCCAATGATGGCGTGCAAAGCGCCCTCCATCAAAAACGGCCCGCGGATGAACCCGTTCGACGCGCCCACCAAACGCATGATGGCGATTTCCTTGCGGCGAGCAAGAATAGCCAGGCGAATGGTGTTGTTGATGAACACGAGCGCGATGAAGATAAGCAGCACGATAAGCGCCACGCCGATAACGCGCACGTAGCTGGTCAGCTGGAACAAGCGGTCGACCGTTTTCTCGCCGTAACGCAGCGAGTCGGACGGATCGGACGGGTTGTCGCAGATCTTCTGGAACGTGGTGTTCGCCTCGATCTGGTTGGCAACGTCCTCGACCATCTGCGGGTCGGACAGCTCGACGTCGATGGAGGCCGGAAGCGGGTTCTGACCGTCAAGCGACTCGGCAATGTCCGAGCTTGAGGACTTCTTGAAGTTCTCAAGCGCCTGATCTTTGTCCGTGAAGCTGACCGAGGAAACGGCGCTCATGGACTGAATGGCCGACTGCAGCGACTGGACATCGGAGCTGGAGGCGTCGTCGGCGATCCACACCGTGATGTTGACCTCTTGCTCGACGGACTTCACCACGTTGTTCACCACAGAGCCGCCCACCAAAAAGATGCCGATGATCAAAAGCGACAGGAAGATGGTGACGATGGAGCCAAGCGCCGTGGAAAGGTTGCGCGTGAAGCCGGTCAGCGACTCCTTGAGAAAGTAAAAGAAACTAGACATCGAAACCGTACACCCCTCGATCTTGGTCGCGCGTCAGGTTGCCGCGGTCAAGCGCGATGACGCGACGACGCATGTTGTCCACCATTTCGCGGTCGTGCGTTGCAACGACGACGGTGGTGCCGGTGCGGTTAATACGCTCAAGCAGGTCCATGATGCCGCGAGACGTTTGCGGGTCAAGGTTGCCCGTAGGCTCGTCGCAGATAAGGACCGGAGGACGGTTCACGATGGCGCGGGCAATGGACACGCGCTGCTGTTCGCCACCGGAAAGCTGGTCCGGGCGCTTGTTCAACTTGTCCTGCAGGCCTACAAGGCGCAGCACCTCGGGCACCTGCGTTTTGATGACGTGGCGGGATTTGCCGATTACCTCAAGTGCGAACGCAACGTTTTCGAACACCGTTTTGTTCGGCAGCAACTTGAAGTCCTGGAACACGCAGCCGATGTTGCGGCGCAAGTACGGCACGCGCCAATTGCGCATGCTAGCAAGATCCTCATCGGCGATGTAGATGTGGCCCGACGTGGGCTTCACCTCGCGGATGAGCATGCGGATGAACGTGGTTTTACCGGAACCGGAATGGCCTACCAAAAACACGAACTCGCCTGCGTAGATTTGCAGGGAGATATCGTTGAGTGCGGGCTTGTTAGGCTGGGCCGGGTACACCTTCGACACATGATCGAACGTGATAACAGGTGTACCCGACTGCTGCGGAGTATCATCGATTTCAAGCACCGGAAGCGATGCCGACAGCTGCGACGTCACTTGTCGCGCCGGCGCCGCATGCGCTGCTGCGTGCCGCCCAGGGCGCGCAGGAGCACCTTGGCTCATACTATTCGTCACAGTTTGCTCCATTCATGTAGTGATGTACTGAGACGAACAGATTCTAGCAGAACCCCTAGTTGGCCGTGAGCCTTTTCACAGCTTTGACAATCGCCTTCGAATCCAGGCCGAAGTACGCCATAAGCTCTTCGAACTCGCCTGATTTGCCGAAGCGGTCGTTCATGCCGATGAACTGCATGGGGACGGGATGCTCTTCGACCAGCGCCTGCGCCACAGCCGCGCCAAGGCCGCCGTGCACGCTGTGCTCCTCGGCCACCACGACGCGGCCCGTCTTCTTTGCGGAGGCGACGATGGTCTCGCGGTCAAGCGGCTTGACAGAGAACGCGTCGATGACCTCGGCGGATATGCCTTCTGCCGCCAGCTCCTCGGCAGCAGCAAGCGCCTGCTCCACTTCCACGCCGCACGCCACGATGGTGACGTCGGTGCCTTCGCGCAGCACGTAGGCGCGGCCGAGCTCCAGCTCAACGCCATCGGCGTACACGGCAGGCACGGAAGCGCGGCCCATGCGCACGTACACCGGCCCCGGCGTTGCGGCGGCCAGGCGCAACGCCGCGCAAGCGGCGGCATAGTCGGCCGGCACGAGCACGCGCATGTTCGGCAGGCCGGCCATAAGCGAGATGTCCTCGAGCATCTGGTGGCTGCCGCCGTCGGGGCCTACGGACACGCCGGCGTGGGTGGGGGCAACCTTCACGTTGAGGTTCGAGTAGCACACGGTGTTGCGGATCTGGTCGTAGGCGCGACCGGTGCCGAACACGGCGAAGCTGCCGGTGAAAGCAACGTTGCCGCACGTGGCAAGGCCGGCGGCCACGTCGATCATGTTCTGCTCAGCGATGCCGCAATTGAACAGGCGGTCGGCATAGCCGGCTTCGGCGAACTTCTTCGTGGTGGTGGAGCCGGTCAGGTCGGCATCAACGGCCACCACGGGCACGCCCTGGCCTGCCAGCTCGGCAAGCGTGACGCCATACGCAGCACGCGTAGCGCGCTTGATGCGGGACTGTTCTTCGTTTGCAAGCTGTACCACGGCTATGCCTCCTTCTTCGCGGCCTCAAGCTCGGCCACGGCCTGCTCGGTTTGCTCAGCGTTGGGGGCTTTGCCGTGCCAACCGGCCTGGTTTTCCATGAACGACACGCCCTTGCCCTTGATGGTGTTCGCCACCAGCACGTGCGGCTTGCCGTCGTTTGCAGCCTTCGCAGCAGAAAGCGCGGCTACAAGCGCATCGATGTCGTGGCCGTCGACGGTGCTGGCGTTCCAGCCGAACGCGGCGAACTTCGCCACCATGTCGCCCGGGTCGCACACGTCGGCCGTGTCGCCGTCGATCTGCAGGTGGTTGCGGTCGACGATGGCCACCAGGTTATCGAGGCCCTCGTGAGCAGCCCACATGGCGGCCTCCCACACCTGACCCTCTTCGCACTCGCCGTCGCCAAGCAGGCAGAACACGTGCTGCGGCTTGCCGGCCAGCTTCAGGCCGGCAGCGGCGCCGGCCGCGATGGACAGGCCCTGGCCCAGCGAGCCGGTGGAAACCTCGACGCCCGGGCACAGGTTGCAATCAGGATGGCCCTGCAGGCGCGTGCCAAGCTTGCGCAGCGTGGAGAGCTCTTCACGCGGGAAGTAGCCGGCGTGAGCAAGCACGGCGTACAGCGCCGGCGCTGCATGGCCCTTCGCAAGGATGAAGCGGTCGCGCCCCTCCCACTTCGGGTCCTCAGGGTTGTGGTCCATCACGCCGCCGAAATACAGCGCGGTGAGGATATCGGTGCACGAAAGCGACCCACCGGGGTGTCCGCTTCCCGCCTCCGCGATCATGCGCACGATGTCGATGCGCATGTCGCATGCCCGCAGCTCAAGCTCGGTCATTCCATCGTCCTTTCGTCAGTTTGACGTTTTCCTATCAACAGGGAACGCTCTGGCTGCATTTCCGCCGCGTCCCGCTATCGCAATTGCTTGCCGCAGCCCCGCATGGCGGCTGCAGTGCAGCGCTACTCCTCTTGCGTGGAGACGCGCCACTTGTGGTAGCCCACCACGAACTCGTCGATGTCGCCGCCAAGCACCGCGTCGACGTTGCCCGTTTCCACGCCGCTGCGCACATCTTTGACCAGCTGATACGGGAACAGCACGTAGTTGCGAATCTGGCTGCCGAAGCTGTTCTCCATGCGATCGCCGCGCAGCTCGTCAATCTGGTCGCGGCGCTTCTGCTCCTCGATCTCGTACAGCTTGGCTTTCAGCACGCGCAGGGCGGCTTCTTTGTTCTGCAGCTGGGATTTCTCGTTTTGGCACGTCACCACGATACCCGTGGGCAGGTGCGTGAGGCGAACGGCCGAGTCGGTGGTGTTGACGCACTGCCCGCCCGGTCCGCTTGAGCGGTACACGTCGACGCGCACGTCGTTCATGTCAAGGTTGACCTCGATGTCGTCGGGCAGCACCGGCAGCACCTCAACCGCGGCAAACGTAGTGTGGCGCCGCTGCTTCACGTCAGTGGGGCTGATGCGCACAAGGCGATGCACGCCGTTCTCGCTGCGCAGCATGCCGTAAGCAAGGCGGCCTTCGATTTGCAGCGTGACCTTGTTCAGGCCTACGGCCTCGGCGCCGGGCACCAGGTCAAGCACGCGGACCTTCCAACCTTTCAGATCGGCATAGCGCGTGTACATGTTGTACAGCATGTCCGTCCAGTCCTGGGCCTCAAGGCCGCCCTGGCCGGGGCTTACGGTGAGGATGCAATCGCCAGCGTCAAAACGGCCCGAAAACCAGCTGGTGATTTCAAGCTGGTCAAGCTTCGCGTCAAGCGCCTCAAGCGTGGACTGGACCTCTTCGGCGAACGCCGGGTCCTCGCCCGCCAGTTCATGCGCGGCGCGGGCATCGTCAAGTAAGCCTTGCGCGGCGCGATAATCGTCGATGACGTCGCGCAGCGCGCTGGCTTCCTTCGACACGCTTTGCGCATGCGCGGCATCGTCCCAAAACCCGGGCGCGGCAATCTGGGCATCAAGCGCCACCAGCTGCGCCGTTTTATCGTCGATATGCAAAAACGCGTGCGCGTCGGCGACGCGCTGCGCAATCTGCTCGATATCTTTCAGTTCTTTATCAGCCATAGTTTTTTCATAGTAGCAGCAAAGCGCCCCCACTGCCGAGGGCAGGGCGCAAGAGTGCATAGGTTTTTCGCACATGGCAGAAGGCCAACCCCCTGCCAGGAAGCGCGCGAACCCGAACGAGCGCATCACGCCGTCTGCAGCCCTAGCCTTCAGCCTATTTAACAGAGCAAGCCCCTCCCCCGCCGCAAGGAAAGCGCAGCAAGGGGAAAGGCTCGCATCGGGTTCATTCAGAAGGAACTTACAGGTTCTTTCCGTGGCACTTCTTGAACTTCAAGCCACTACCGCACGGGCAAGGATCGTTGCGCCCAACGTTGGCGAACGGGTCGTCCTTGTCCTTCACGTAGGTTTGGGCCTTCTGCGGCGCGGGCTTCGGCGCCGGCGCACCGGCCTGGGCGGCGCGCTGCTGCGCCTGATGCTGCGCAACGGCAGACCCGACGCCCGTTTGGCCAAGCGCCTGCTCGGGGTTCGAGTAGCTTACGCGTCCCGCAAGCGGGTCAGGCTCGGCCGGCATCTGCGGGGCGTTCTGCTGCACGGCAACCTGCAGGCGCAAAAGCGTACGCAGGTATTCCTCGTACATGGAGTGCGTCAGGTTGCTGAACGCCTTGTACGCCTCGTTCTTATATTCAACCAGCGGGTCACGCTGGCCGAATGCGCGCAGGCCGATGCCGGTTTTCAGGTAATCCATGTCCTGCAGGTGCGCCATCCAGCGACGGTCGATGATGCGCAGCATGACCTGGGATTCCAGCATACGCATGATAGGCTCGCCAAGCTCCTGCGTCTTAGCTTGCACCACGCCGTCAAGGTATTCGTCAAGCGCTTCGCACAGCTGCTCGGGGTCGTCGTCGTGATCGACCTCGGCGGCATGGAAATCCGTTCGGCCCGTCATGTTGGCAACCCAGCTATCCACGGCCTTGCAATCCCAGTCGTCGGACGGCAGCTTCTCGGGGCAGTTCTCCTCCACCACGGCGGCAACGGCATCAGCCACGATCTGGGGGATGCGGCCTTCCATGTCCTTGCCGTCAAGAATGGCGTTGCGCTCTTCGTAGATGGCCTTGCGCTGCAGGTTCATGACGTCGTCGTATTCAAGGACGTTTTTACGTGCGGCGAAGTGCATGCTTTCAACCTGGCGCTGAGCCGATTCGATGGCCTTCGACACCATGGACGCCTGGATGGGCATGTCGTCAGGCATGTTCGTCTTCTCCATCATGGCGCCGATCTTGTCCATACGCGCGCCGCCGAACAGACGCATCAGGTCGTCTTCAAGCGACAGGTAGAACTGCGTGGTGCCCGGGTCGCCCTGACGACCGGCGCGGCCGCGCAGCTGGTTGTCGATACGTCGCGATTCGTGGCGCTCGGTGCCGATGACGCACAGGCCGCCGGATTCGAGCACGCGCTGCTGCTCAAGCTTGCACGTGGCCTTGGCTTGGGCAAGCGCCTCTCTGCGTTGACCCTCGGAAGGAGCAGGCAGGCCGCCCTCCTCGGCGGGCTGGGCGCCCGGCTCAAGGTCGGGGTTCAACCCACGCGCAAGCAGCACGTCGTCGGCAAGCACCTCGGGGTTGCCGCCAAGCAAGATGTCGGTACCACGACCAGCCATGTTCGTGGCGATGGTGACGGCGCCGACGCGGCCGGCCTGCGCGATGATATGCGCCTCGCGCTCGTGGTTCTTCGCGTTCAGCGTTTCGTGCTTGATGCCGCGCTTGTCAAGCAGGCGCGAGAGCCTCTCGGAGCTTTCGATGGACACCGTGCCGATAAGGCAAGGCTGGCCTGCTTCGTGACGTGCGGCAACGTCGTCGGCCACGGCGTTGAACTTCGCATCGATGGTGCGATAGATCAGGTCGTCCTCGTCGATACGCTTCACTTCCTTGTTCGGCGGAATGGCCACGACGGGCAGCTTGTAGATCTGGCGGAACTCGGCGTCCTCGGTCATGGCGGTACCGGTCATGCCTGAAAGCTTGTCGTACAGGCGGAAGTAGTTCTGCAGCGTGATGGTGGCCAGCGTTTGGTTCTCCTCGCGCACCTGCACGTGTTCCTTGGCTTCAAGCGCCTGGTGCAGGCCCTCGGAGTAACGGCGGCCTTCCATGATGCGGCCCGTGAACTCGTCGACGATCTTCACCTCGCCGTTGACCACCACGTAGTCAACGTCGCGATGGAACAGGAACTGCGCCTTCAAGGCCTGCTGCAAGTGGTTCGGCAGCTGGCCGGACGGGTCGGCGTAAATGTCGTCGATGCCAAGCATCGTCTCGATTTTCGTGAGGCCCGACTCGGTGGCGTTGATGGTTTTCTTCGCCTCGTCCATCTCGAAGTCTTCATCAAGCTTCAGAGCAGGCATGACGCGCGCGAACTTGTTGTACGTGTCGGCCGCCTGCGTGCCCGCGCCCGAGATGATAAGCGGCGTGCGCGCTTCGTCGATGAGGATGGAGTCAACCTCGTCGACGATGGCGAAATGGTGTCCGCGCTGTACGCGCGCTTCGGCACGCGTGACCATGTTGTCGCGCAGATAGTCGAAGCCGAACTCGGAGTTCGTGCCGTACGTGACGTCGGCCTGATAGGCGCGCTTCTTCATATCGGGGCGCATGCCGTTTTGGATCAGGCCCACGTTCATGCCGAGGAACTGATAGATCTTGCCCATCCATTGGCTGTCGCGGCGAGCCAGGTAATCGTTAACGGTGACGATGTGGACGTTTTGCCCCGACAGCGCGTTGAGATAGCCGGCCAGCGTGGACACGAGCGTCTTACCTTCGCCCGTGCGCATCTCGGCGATCTGCCCGTCGTTGAGCGCCATGCCGCCGATAAGCTGCACGTCGAAGTGACGCATACCAAGCGTGCGCACCGATGCCTCGCGCACGGCTGCGAACGCTTCGGGCAGCACGTCGGATTCCGTGGCGCCGCCCGCCATGCGCTCGCGCAGCGCTGCGGTGACTGCGCGCAGCTCTTCGTCGGATTTTGCCTGCATATCGGGTTCAAGGCTGCCAATCTTCGCGGCAAGGGCCTGGTAATTCTTCAGCTGCTTGCCTTCACCGAACGTCAACAGCTTCGAGAGGAAACCTGCCATATGAGCGCCATTCCTTTCACGGTCGCACCCGCGACTCGTTGTTTTTCGCAATTGTTGTTAACTCTAGCATATCCTTCGATGAGCATGTTCTTTCAGCGCAATCTGTACAGCTTCTACGCACGCGTTACCGGGCCGTTACCGCCAGGACTAGGAAGCAGCGCCCGCATCAGGCAACCTCCTCCTGTGCATCGATGATGCTGTGATACAGGCGCATAGTTTCAGCCGAAGGGTCGATACCCAGGTCGTTCGAGAGGAATTTCCGGCACGAGAAGTACGTTTCAAGCGCGGCCGAACGCTGCAGCGAGGCAATCTGCGCGCGCATGACGGCGGCGTACGCGTCTTCACGCGATTTATCGCGGGAAAGCGCCGCGCGGGCAAACCACAGCCCTTGGCGCACCTCGCCGGCTTCCACCAGCTTGCCCGATGCCGTGACGAGCGCATCGACCAGACGTGTGCGGCAATCGCTGCGCAGATCGTCAAGCAGCTCACAGCCCTCGTCACCCGGCAAAAGATCGCTGGAGAACGAATCCTCTATCTGCGAAAACAAATGGCCCCACCCACCGCGGCCAGGGCGATTGAACAGCAACGCCCGGCAGACGCGGTCTAGTTCGGCAACATCGCTTGAAAGCAGGCTTGCGTCAAGGCGAATGCCGTATTGGCGCTTGATAAGGTAAGGGCACGTGCCATCCGGCATGCTCAGCGCCGTGCGCAAGCGCGACCAGGTGGCGTAGAAGTTGTTGCGCGCCCGCTCCATGTGCGAGTCGGGCCACAAGAGCTTCATGATGCGGTCGCGAGACAGATCGTGCCCCTGGTTGACCACCAGCAAGGCCAAAAGCGCGCGGACTTTCTCGCGCATAAGCAGGTTCGGGTCGATGCGCCTGTCCCCCATGAACACCTCAAGGCCGCCGAACAGGTTCACCGTCAGGCGAGGCGGCGTTCGCAACGCCATGTCGGAGCCCGCAGAAGCACACCTGAACGTATCGGGATGCGTTTTGTCGCGCACAAGACGGCGCTCAAGGGCCGCTGTGCGAGCCGCTTCGCACTGAATGCGCTGTTCAAGCAGCATGCGCTTTCGAGCCGCAGCGGCCACGGCGCAAGCCGCGTCAAGCGGCGGCATGGCAAGCACCCCGTTATCGACCAGCTGCTGAAACGCGGCCGCGGCCAACGCGCAGGGAAGCGACAGCGAGCCGGCATCGCCGAAGCGCGCCGTTGCCTCGCGCGCCACCATAGCGGCAACATCGGCCCATTCCTGTGCACCGGCATCGGCTTCATCAAGGCGGCCGAGCAACAACGCTGCCGCATACAGCGCCGAATCGCTGAGCGCGCGATCCGTTGTCGCATCAAGCCAGGCCCGTGCCAGCTCAATTCCAGAACTTGGCGCATCGAGCGCTTCCACGGCCATAGCGATATCGCGTAGCTCGTCGCCGCATTCCGCCTCGATGCCCACGGCGCACACATCGCGTGCCCGGGCCGCCGCCTGTTCAGACGCCTCACCAACCTAGCAGGCGCATTGCACCGCTTGCACAATCGCCCGCTCCACCACCGATGGCGCGCATGCGATAGCGCGACGGGCAGCCACGCACGCAGCAACGTTTTCACCGAGCAAAGCGCACCGAACCGCCTGTGCCACGTGAGCGCTCGCGGAAAACACCTCAGGCGGCGTTGCGGCATACAGCCCGCGAGCCCGCATCAAGCAGGCGACGCGCTCAAGGTCGCGCGCATGTTCTTCCAGCCATATCGCCCGCTCGGCGGCAGGCAAGAACAGACGCGCGACTTCGCAGGCACGCTCGGCATTTCCGCTTGCAAGCAGCGTTGATGCCACGTCTGCCGCAAGCTGCGCGGCCCCAACGCCGCCCGCACCTGAAGCGACATCTTCCAACCTGCCGGCAAAAGCCTCGGCAACATCGCCGACGGGAAAACCCGCACAGCGAAACGATCTCTGAGCAACGTCGACGCCCACATAGGCGTGCGCAGCAGCAATGAACGACAAAGCTTCGGCATCCGCGTGCGCAATCCGTTCGACGGAGGAAAGCGGCCCCGAATCGAGGCACAGCAGCACAAACAACGCAGCAAGCATCTGGCAGGGCAGCTCTTCGGTCAGCACGCCGCAAAGAAATGCCGCGTTTTGGCCGTCGCCCCAGGCGCAAGCTGGCACGCGACGGGCACGCGGCACACGGTTTGCCGGCGTTTCATCACGCTCGGCAGGCGTGCGCAAAAAGTCGATCTCGTCGTTTGAAAGGAGCAGATCGTTCGCAAACAGCACCCTACGGTCGCGTTCAGCCGCAAACGCATCGCACAGCGGCGTGCACGTGACGATAACCTCGCAACCACGATCGAGCAGCGTGTCAAGCAACGCGCAGAAGGCGTCGACGCGCGCCCCGTCAAGCAACGGCACGTCTTCGAACACGGCAAGAAACGCGGGTTCTGTGGCATCAAGCAACCCAGAGGCAATGCTTTCGCCATCAAGGTCGCGCAAGAAGCAGGGGCTGGTGCAGTCTAACCAATACACCTGGTTGAACCCGAATACGGTTTCGGCATATTCAAGGACCACGGACGATTTGCCAAACCCCTGCGGCGCTACCAAAAAGCGTGCGACGTTGCGCTCGCGCAAAAGGCGCGAGACCAAAGCGGGACGGGAATAAGCACGGTGCGCTGCAAACTGCGGCGGCCGCTTCCCTCGGCACGCCGATGTTGCAAGATAGGTGAGCATAAGTGAACCAACTTCCCAACAAGTTGGTCAATCACACGGCCAGTGCACCCTTATAATACCCCCAATATGTTGCGGCATCCTTACACAGTTTTACCGTTTTGCGAGGTAGAGATGTTGCTCATAGGTGATTGGTTGCACAAGTTACTACATATTGTGGTCACAACCATACGCAAACACCACGTTCAAGCGAAAAAGGAAAAGCGCCCCTGCGAATTGCCGCAAGGACGCTCTTCAAATGTGCGCTCAACGTCGGCCAACGGCGCCTATTCGCGCCCGACAAGCTTGGCGATGCGCTCGGAATACTGCAGGTCGGTCAAGCCCGCCTCGGCTTCCAAGTCCACGAGCGGTGCATCGTTCCACAGCGCCTCAAGGCGGTAGTACTCGCGCGTTTCAGGCTGGAACACGTGCACGATGAAGCTGCCGTAGTCAAGCAGCGACCACGTGCCGTCGGCCGTGCCCTCGATGTGGAACGGCTTCGCGCCGCCGCGCACGCGGCACTGCTCTTCGATTTCGTCGACGACGGCTTCGACCTGGCGGTTGTTCGACGCCGTGCAGATGACGAAGTACTCGGTGACGCCGATAAGGTCGCCGACCTGCTGCACCATGATGTCGGTGGCCTTCTTCTCGTCTGCAGCCTGCGCGGCGATGATGGCGCACTCGCGCGGACTGAGCAGGTCAGGCTTCTGACGGCCGTACATGTCGACGCCCTGATTGATGTGCGCCTCGTTGTTCATTGCTTCGCTCACTTGTTACCTTTCGTGTGTTGCTGGGCCCGGCGCTTCTTGTCGCAGGCCACATAGCTGTTCCAAACAGTTACCGTATCGGGATGAATGCGCTTGCGGCGCTGGACCAGGTTCTCAAGCACATGCTGGAACGTGCTGAGGTACAGCTCCTGCAGATCGACCACGCCAACAAGCTGGCGCAGCGCTTCGATGCCCGGATAATCGCGCGACGGCTCAATAGCGTCAGCCGTGTACACGATCATGTCGAGGTCGGTCATGTGCACGGCGCCGGTGGTGTGCAGCCGGATGGACTGAAGCAGCGCATCAGGAAGCTGTGGGAAGTCGCGCTTGAGCGCTGCCGCCGCCGTAGGCCCGTGCAGCAGGTGCGGCATGTCCATATAGCTTGCAAGCTGCTCCGCCAGGCCAAGCTCAGCCACGCGACGGCGAATGCCCTCGTCATCGTAGCCCTTGTCCCAGTCGTGCAGCAAACCCGCCAAGCGCGCCAGGCCCTCGTCCGCGCCATAGATGCGCGCCATGCGCCCGGCCATCTCCGACACGCCCAGCGAATGCTCGAAGCGCTTCGGCTTCACACGCTGCGCCAACTCGGCGCGCCGTGCCTGGAAAAACGCATCGCTTAGCACGTCGACGTGCGCATCTTCAACCGTCAAACCCTGGTCACCTTCCTTGCTCACCGCTGCACCGCTTCCTTATCCTGAGCACCCGAAACATACAATCGATGTTCGTGAATATAGTCGAGCACCCGCTGCATCGTCAAATAGCGAATGGACTTGCCGGCCGCCACACGGGCGCGCAAATCGCTTGACGAAACGGCCAGTCCCGTGGTTTCAAGCAGGTGAATGCGGAAATTGCCCGCCTGCTCGATAGTGGCGCGTTGCTCCTCGGTAAGCACATAACCCGGCCGCGTCACCGCAATGAGGTCAGCCAGGTCGGCGATGGCCGCGCTCTCCCGCCACTTCAGGATGGAGCATACCGCATCAGCGCCCGTGATGAAGTACAGCGAAACGTTTTTTGGGTAGTGCGCGCGCAGCTGCCGCAGCGTGTCAGCCGTGTACGTGACGCCTGGTCGGTCGATCTCGATGCGGCTGACATCGAACGCGGGGTTTGACTCAACGGCCAGCTGGCACATGCGCAAGCGCTGCTCGGCGCTGGTGACGTGGCGCTTCAGCTTGAACGCCGGCATGCCCGCCGGGATGAACACCACCGCGTCAAGGCCGAATGCCTCGCGCGCCTGCTCGGCGCAGGCCAGATGCCCGATATGCACGGGGTCGAACGTACCGCCCATGATGCCCAAACGCGCCGGCGCACCGTCAGCGCCCAGGTTGTCGAAACGATGGCTCACCACCGGCCTGCTGGAGAAGCCAGCCTCATCCGCAGCAGACACCACGCCGCGCACTTCGGAAGCGCATACCTGACCCGCGTTTGCCCTAGGCACGAACTTGCCCCGTTCCGCGCAGCACGTACTTGTACGAAGTAAGGCCTTCAAGCGCAAACGGCCCGCGCACGTGCAGCTTCTGAGTGGAGATGCCGATTTCGGCGCCAAGACCAAACATGCCGCCATCGGTGAATGCCGTGGAAGCGTTCACGTACACCGCCGCAGCGTCCACTTCGTTCACGAAGCGCTCGATGGCCTGCGCACCTGCAGCGCTGCCCTCGTCCGCCACGATGGACTCGGAATGCTTCGTGCCGTAACGGTTGATGTGCGCAATAGCCTGGTCAACACCGGAAACGCAGCGAACCGCCAGCTCAGGGGCCAGGTATTCCGTTCCCCAATCGGCCTCGGTAGCACGCTCGATGCGCAACGCAGGGCCAACCGGTAACCGGTCTGCACCGGCAGCAAGAGCCGCCTTGCACGCCAACTCGTCGCCATGGATGTGCACGCCCTTGTCGGCAAGCAGGCCGAACAGCTCAGGAAGGAAATCAAGCGCCACGGCTTCATCGACGAGCAGCGTCTCGCACGCGTTGCACACGCCGTAGCGTCGGCACTTCGCGTTCACCACGATGTTGCGCGCGCGGGCGAAATCGGCCGTTTCGTGCACGTACACGTGGCAGTTGCCCGTGCCCGTCTCGATGACCGGGACTTTCGCGCACTCGACGCAGTGGCGAATCAGGCCCGCCCCGCCGCGCGGCACCAGCACGTCGACAATGCCGTGCAGGCTCATGAGCACGTCGGCCGCAGCACGATCGGTAGACTCGATGATGCCGATGCAGCCCGCCGGCATGCCTGCCAACACCGCCGCGTCGTGCAGCACATGCGCGATGGCGGCACACGACTTCGCTGCAAGCGAGCCGCCGCGCAGCACGCACGCGTTGCCCGATTTCAAGCAGATGCCCGCCGCATCGGCCGTGACGTTCGGCCGCGCTTCGTACACCACGGCAACCACGCCGAGCGGAACGCTCACGCGCGTCAGCTGGATGCCGCTTTCAAGCGTCCGCTGTTCCCGCACGCGCCCAAGCGGATCGGGCAGCGCCACCAGCTCCTCAAGCGCGCCGGCCATAGCCTCGATGCGCGCCTCATCGAGCATCAAGCGGTCAAGCAAACTTTCCTGCGTGCCGGCCGCGCGGGCGGCGTCCATGTCCTGCGCATTAGCGGCAAGCACGTCGACGCGGTTCGCACGCAGCGCCGCCGCCATGGCGGCAAGCGCGTTGTTGCGCACATCGGCGCTTATTTGCGCAAGCGGCGCCGCCGCAGCCTTCGCCGCCTCGGCGATGGTGCGCACTTCCTGTTCAAGCGAAGCGGTCATGAACTTCCCTCCTATTCGAAAACCACCAGCTCATCGCGGTGAATGATGGGCTTTTCGGCCAGCGCGGCAAGCAGGCGGTTGCGCTCGATGGCCTCGCGCGTCTTGCCGCAGGCAAGTTCCACCTCGTCGGCGGAAAACGCCGTGCGCCCGCGCGCGAACAGATGCCCCGTGCCGTCTTTGATGTCTACGATGTCGCCAGCATCGAAGCGGCCCTCGACGCTGGAAACGCCCACAAACAGCAGCGAGCTTCCGCGCTCGATGAGCGCAGCTTTCGCCCCGTCGTCTACCACCACGGCGCCTCGTGCCGAATCGCCGAGCGCGATCCACAGCTTGCGCGGCGTGATCTCGTGCGGGCGCGCCTTCGCGGAGAAGCGCGTGCCCACCTGCTTGCCGGCCGCCGCGTCCACCACCACGTTGTCCTGACGGCCATAGCAGATGATGAGCGGGATGCCCGCCACCATAAGCACGCGCGCCGCCTTGATCTTCGTGATCATGCCGCCCGAGCCCACCGTGGAACCCGCGCCGCCGGCCACGGCCAGAATCTCGGGCCCGATCTTGTCCACGTGCTCGATAAGCTTGGCCTGCGGGTTCGTGTTCGGGTTAGCGTCGTAAAGCCCGTCGATGTCGGACAGGATGACCAGCAAGTCGGCATCGATGAGGCACGCCGCCAGCGCGGCCAGCGTGTCGTTGTCGCCGAACTTGATCTGCTCGACGGCAACGGTGTCGTTCTCGTTGATAATGGGCACCACGCCTAGGTCAAGCAGGCGCAAAAGCGTGTTGCGCGCGTGCAGATACGCCTGACGGTCGGCCGTATCACGCCTGGTCAAAAGCACGGTGGACGTAACGATGCCATGGCGGGCGAACACCTCGGCATACGCCGTGGAAAGCGCCGACTGCCCCACCGAGGCCGCCGCCTGCAAGCTGGGCATGTCGGTTGGCCTGCGATGGATGCCCAAGGCTTCAAGGCCGCACGCGATGGCGGCCGACGTGACGATGACCGGCTGCCAGCCCGCATCGCGCACGCGCGCCACCTGATCGGCAAGCTTGCGCAGATAGCCATAATCGATGCTGCTCTCAGACGTGGTCAGCGTCGACGACCCGATCTTGATGACCAGGCGCCGAGCACGCGACCCTTGTGCATCCGTTTCGCTCATTAGATATCAAGCTCCTCGAACATGTCCTCCGCCGTTTTCGCGGACTCGAACTCGAACGCACGCCCGACGATGCGAATCTCGTCGCCGTCGACGGCGCCCGCCTTCTCAAGCGCCTCTTCCACGCCAACGCGCTTAAGGCGGTGCTGCAAGAACACCACTGCTTCCTCGTTTTCCCAGTCGCACTGCACCACCATGCGCTCGACCTGGGTGCCCGACACGCGGAACACGCCCTCGGAAAGCTTGCGCACGGTGAAGCGCTTGTCGCGCGCCTCGCGCTTGAGCTCCCACACGTGCTCGTACTGCACGTTGGCGGCAGCGGCCTCGCGCGCCTCTTCGCGCAGCTCGTGCACCTTGTGCGCCACGGCGGCTTTCAGGCTGTCCACGCCCTCGCCCGTAAGCGCGCTGATGCAGTACACCTTCGGGTCGATGGGGCTTGGCGCGAACTCGTTGCCGCCAGCGGCGGCCACGGAATCGGCCTTGACCTGGGCGCGCAGGCGCTCAAGCGCCTCTTCGGTGCCCGCAACGTCGATCTTGTTCGCCACGACGATGCGCGGGCGCGCCGCCAGCTCATCGGCGTACAATGCCAACTCGTTGTTGATGACGCGGTAGTCCTCAAGCGGGTCGCGGCCTTCCCAGTCGCCCGTCAGGTCCACCACGTGCACGATAAGCGCCGTGCGCTCGATGTGGCGCAAAAACTCATGCCCCAGGCCGCGGCCTTCGTGGGCACCCTCGATAAGACCGGGAATGTCGGCCACAACGAAGCTCAAATCGCCCGAACGCGCCACGCCCAGATTCGGCACCAGCGTGGTGAACGGGTAGTCGGCGATCTTCGGGCGCGCAGCCGAGATCTTCGAGATCAGAGAGCTTTTGCCCGCCGACGGCATGCCCACGAGCGCCGCGTCGGCCATCAGCTTCATCTCAAGCTCCACCCAACGCTCTTGCGCAGGCTCTCCCAGCTCGGCAAACGCCGGCGCGCGGCGGGTAGACGTGACGAAGTGGATGTTGCCGCGGCCGCCCATGCCGCCTTCAGCCACGGTGATGCGCTCGCCGTCGTGCGTAAGGTCGGCCATAAGCTCGCCCGTTTCCTTCGAATCCTCGAAGTACTCGTGCACCACGGTGCCCACAGGCACCTTGAGCACCAGGTCCTCGCCCGTGGCGCCGTGCATGCGGCTACCCTTGCCGTGCGTGCCGCGCTCGGCCTTGAAATGGTGCTTGAAACGGTAGTCGATCAGCGACGACACGCTGGCATCGGCCTCAAGCACGACGTTGCCGCCGTGTCCGCCGTCGCCGCCGTCGGGACCGCCTTTAGGAACGTGAGCCTCACGGCGAAACGACATGCAGCCAGCGCCGCCGTCGCCGCCCTTCACGTGAATGCGTACTTTATCGATAAACACGATGTGACCTCCATCGAATGCGAGCATCTTTTGTCGCTCGATTGTATATGAAAAGAGCCCCCTGACAGGCAGAGGGCTCTCCGAATGCATAGATGTCACGCAGACGCTGAAGTAATCTTACGCCTCAGGACGAACGTGAACCTTGCGCTTCACGCCACGCGTGAAGTCGACGCGACCGTCGCACAGAGCGAACAGCGTGTCGTCCTTGCCACGACCGACGTTTTCGCCGGGATGGAACTTCGTGCCGCGCTGACGAACGATGATCTGGCCCGTCTTGATCTGCTGACCGGCGAACATCTTCACGCCCAGTCGTTTTGCGTGGGAATCGCGGCCGTTACGGGTAGAACCGAGACCTTTTTTATGTGCCATTTCATTCCCTCCTTACAATTAAGCGATGGACTTGATCTCAACGCGCGTGAGCTGCTGGCGATGGCCGCGCAGCTTCTTGTAGTTCTTGCGCTTCTTGAACTTGAACACCAGCTGCTTGGGGCCCTTGAACTGCTCAACGACCTCGGCGGTGACCTTCTTGGCGGAAGCCTTGGTCGGATCGGCCTCGACGACGTCGCCATCAACGAAGCAGATTACGGGAAGCTCAACGGTGGCGCCGACTTCGGCATCGAGCTTCTCGATGTTCAGCTTGTCCCCGACGGCAACCTTGTACTGCTTGCCGCCCGTTTTCACGATTGCGTACATGTTTTCTCCTACTTTCGAAATAAACGCAAGGCGATAGCTTAGCAGCGTGACCGTAGCAAGTCAACGAAGTGAACGAATGCACAGTCTCCGCGTATCATCGCACTTATTTCCGCTATGCCTCCGCGGGCACAACATTCGATATGATACCAGATGTTGTGGCTACACGCGGCGGGGTCGTGAGTTTCACGTCCACAACGCCGCCCTATCACGAAATGCCCACAACTTCGCGCTAATGCGCCTCGGCCCACGTGTCGGCGGCAGAAACGTCGGCCAGAAGCGGCACCTTCAGCTCAACCACGTGTTCCATGACCTCGCGCACCATGTCCTCAAGTGCGGCCACTTCGTCTGCAGGTGCGCTGAAGTCCAGCTCGTCGTGCACCTGCACGAGCAGCCGGGCGCGAAAACCCTCTTCCATCAGGCGCGTTTGCACCTGGCGCATGGCAAGCTTGATGATGTCGGCGGCCGAACCCTGCATGGGGTGGTTCATGGCCGTGCGCTCGCCGAAGCCGCGAGTGTTGCCGTTGGCGGCGTGCAGCTCGGGGATGTGGCGCTTGCGGCCGAACATGGTTTCGGCGTAGCCCTTCGCGCGCGCCTCGGCCACGGTGGCATCCAAGTACTCGCGCACGCCGGGGTGAACGTCGAAGTAGCGGTCGATCATGTCCTTCGCCTCGCCGAACGAAATGCCCAGGCTTTGCGAAAGGCCGAACGCCTGCTGGCCGTACACGATGCCGAAGTTCACGGCCTTCGCGCGGCTGCGCATCTCGGGCGTGACGTCGCAAATGGGCACGCCGAACACGCGCGAGGCCGTGGCGGCATGGAAGTCCGCGCCACTGGTGAACGCCTCGATGAGGCTGTCGTCGCCCGATAGGTGCGCAAGCAGGCGCAGCTCGATCTGCGAGTAGTCGGCCGACACGAATTTGCAGCCCGGCTCAAGCGGCACGAAGCACTCGCGGATGCGGCGGCCGAACTGCGTGCGCACGGGGATGTTCTGCAGGTTCGGGTCTGACGAGGACAAACGCCCCGTGGTGGTAACCGTCTCGTTGAAGCTGGAGTGCACGCGACCGTCGCCGGCGCGCAGGCGCGGCAGCGCATCGATGTACGTGGACTTAATCTTGGCCAGCTCGCGGTAGCGCAGCACCAGCGCCGGCAGCTCGTGAACCTGCGCCAACTCCTTAAGCACCTTCGCGTCCGTGGAGTATCCGCGCTGCGTCTTCTTCTTCGCCGGAAGGCCCAGCACCTCGAACAAGATGTGGCCAAGCTGCTTGGGCGAATCGACGTTGAACTCCTCGCCCGCAAGCTCGTAGATTTGCGCGCGCAGGCCTTCAAGCTCCGCGCCCGTAGACGCGCCCAGCTCGGCCAGGCGGTCGGCGTCGATGGCCGCGCCCGTGCGCTCCATGATGGCAAGCACCGCCACCAGCGGCAGGTCGATGTCGAAGTACGCGCGCGCCGAACCCTCGCGCTCAAGCGCGGCGGTAAGCGGCCCCACCAGCACGCGCGCGGCGGCCGCCTGGGCACATGCGCGCTGCTCGTCGGTTTTCGCCTCGGGCAACACGCCACCCACGTAGGCGTCAAGCAGCGCGTCGAACGAATACTCCGACACCGACGAGTTGAGCACGTAACCGGCAAGCCCCAGGTCAAACGCGCGCATGGCCATAAGCTGCGCATCGTCGACCAGCGCGGTTGCCGAGCTGTCCGACGGGTAGATGCGGTGCAGCGCCGCCTTCACGTCAAGCGCGGCGAAGCTTCCCTGCGCCACGAGGCGCGCAAACGGGGCGGCCACCTCTTCACCTTCGAACACGGCGCAGCCGTTCGCGGCGCACACGGCAAGCACCGCGCCGCCGCCGAACAGCGACTCCTGCTCGGGGTCCACGAACGCCACGCCCACCTGTTCGCCCGACTTGATGGCGGCGTCCACCAGCGCCTCGGCCCCCGCGCCGCGCACAACCTCGCCCACCTCGACGGCGGCCGCCTTGCGCTGCGGCTCTTCGCCCACCAGCTTCAGCACGCGCGCAAGATGCGCATTGAAGCGGTACTTCGAGAACGTCTTGGTGACGGCCTCGGGCGAAAACGACGGAAACGATGCGCCTTCCAAGTCAAGCTCGAAGTCAAGGTCGCGCACGATGGTGGCCACCTTGCGGCTGGTAAACGCCGCTTCGCGGTTTTCGACCATGCGCTCTTTCTGCTTGCCCTTCAGCTCGTCGATGTGCTCGTAGATGCCCTCCAGGTTGCCGTAGGCCGTAAGCAGCTTCGCCGCCGTTTTGTCGCCGACGCCGGGCACGCCGGGGATGTTGTCGGAGCTGTCGCCTTTGAGCCCCAGAAAGTCGGGGAACTGCTCGGGGCCCACGCCGTAGCGGTCGCGCACCTCCGACGGCCCGTAAATGGCCACGTCGGTGATGCCCTTGCGCGTGGTGACCACGTGCGTCAGCTCGGTGCACAGTTGGTAGACGTCCTTATCGCCCGACACCAGAAGCGTTCGGTAGCCCAGCGCCTCGTCGCGCGCCGACACCGTGCCCAAGATGTCGTCGCCTTCCCAGCCCTTCACGCGCACCACGGGGATGTTCATGGATTCAAGCAACTCTTCGATGATGGGGAACTGCACTTTCAGCGACTCGTCCATGGGCGGGCGCTGCGCCTTATACTGCTCAAGCGCCTCCATGCGAAACGCGGGGCGGCCGGCATCGAACGCGCACACGATGGCATCGGGCTGCGAGATGTCGATGAACTTCAACAGCATGGCGATGAAGCCGAACACGGCGTTGGTGGGCGTGCCGTCCGGCGCGTTCATGGTAAGCGGCACGGCGTGGAACGCGCGATGCATAAGCGAGTTGCCGTCGATGACGGCTACCTTTTTCTCGGGCATGGGTCAGTCCTTTTCGTCGATCAGGTTTGCACCCGAGTGTAACGCAAAAAGCGCCCCGCCGGCCAACGGACGGGACGCTCCAAGGTAAAACCAGCGGCTGCGCGGCGGCTTTACGCGCTCCACAGGTAACCGACGCCGCGCACCGTTTCCAAGTGCTGCGCCAGCTCGGGGCCCAGCTTCGCGCGCACGCGACGCACGTGCACGTCGACGGTGCGGCTGCCGCCGTAGTAGTCGAAGCCCCACACACGGCGCAAAAGCGCGTCGCGGCTGTACGTGCGGCCGGGGTGCGTGACCAGAAACGCCAGCAGCGCGTATTCCAGGTACGTGAAGTCAAGCGGTTCCCCACCGACGGTGACCTGGTACGTTGCCAGGTTGATGGTCATGTTGTCGACGGTGACGAAATCGGTGGACGTGCTTTCGTTGCCCGGCCACAAAAGCTGGCGAATGCGGGCGGCGCATTCGGCGTTCGTGGCGCCGTGCACCACGAAGTCGCTTTTGACCTGCACGGGAAGGCGGAACTCGGCAAGCTGCTCTTCGTTGACGATGACCAGAAGCGAAGCCGAGCCGTCTTCAAGCAGCACGGACTCCACCTGCGAAACGTTGGCAAGCGCGTCGGCGCGCGCCTCGTAGATCACCAGGTCATAGGAGGGGTGCTGCGCCAGAAGCTTCTTGAACTGCACCGACGAGCCCGCAGCCACGTCCACGTCCAAACCCGAAAGCACCTGCTGGAACTTATGGGCGTTGTCAAGGCTGTCGGCTATGAATATGACCATCTTTCTCATGCGTTTCGCCTTTCTTTCCTAACCCCTGCCACGCCGGTTTACAGAACCGCCAAGTAGCGGCTGCGTTCCCACTCCGACACGTTGGACTGGTACGCGTCCCATTCGGCGCGCTTGGCTTCCACCAGGTAGTTGCAGATGTGCTCGCCGAGCACGTCGTGCATCAGCTTCGACTCGGCGAACAGTTCAACGGCGTCTCCCAGGCTTTCCGGAAGCGTTTGGAAGCCCTGCTTGCGCAGCTCTTGGCGCGACTGCGTGAACAGGTCGCGGTCCTCCACCGGCGCGGGCGGCTCAAGGCCTTCCTCAATGCCTGCAAGGCCAGCGGCCAGCATGACGGAAAACGCCAGATAGGGGTTCGCGCTGGGGTCGGGGCTGCGCAGCTCCAAGCGGCAGGCCACCTCGCGGTTCGGGCGATACCCCGGCACGCGCACCAGCGTGGAGCGGTTCGCGCGCGCCCACGACAGGTAGATGGGCGCTTCCCCGCCGGCAAGCAGGCGCTTGTAGGAGTTCACGCACGGATTCGTGATGAGGGCGAACTCCGGCGCGTACTTCAAGATGCCGGCCAGGAACTGCTTGGCCGTGGTGGACAGGTGGTAGCCCTGCGTATCGGCTTCGTCGAAGAACACGTTGTTGCCGTCGAAGTCGAACAGGCTCATGTGCACGTGCATGCCGCTGCCCGGCTCGCCGGACATGGGCTTGGGCATGAACGACGCGTACACGCCGTGCTTCATGGCGATTTCCTTCACCACCAGCTTGTACGTCATGACGGCGTCCGCCATGGACAGCGCGTCGGTGAAGCGCAGGTCGATCTCGTGCTGGCTGGGCCCGTTCTCGTGGTGGCTGTATTCCACGGGGATGCCCATCTTCTCAAGCGTCAGCACGGTGTCGCGGCGCAGGTCGGAGGCATAGTCAAGGCTGGTAAGGTCGAAGTAGCCGCCGCGGTCCAAAAGCTCGGTTCCGTTGGCGTCTTTAAAGTAGTAGTACTCCACCTCGGGGCCGACGTTGAACACGTAGCCCATGTCCTGGGCACGCGCGACGGTGCGCGCCAGCACGTGGCGCGGGTCGCCCTCGAACGGTTTGCCGTCGGGCGTGCGGATGTTGCAGAACATGCGCGCCACGGCGTTGCTTTCCGGGCGCCACGGCAGCACCTGGAACGTGGAAGCATCGGGGAACGCCAGCATGTCGGATTCCTCGGTGCGGCAGAAGCCCTCGATGCAGCTGCCGTCAAACCCCATGCCGTCGGCGAACGCGTCTTCAAGCTCGCTGGGGATAACGGCGAACGACTTCATGTGGCCGAGCACGTCGGTGAACCAGAAGCGCACGAAGTGCACGTCGCGGCTTTTGATGGTTTTCAGGACGAAATCCTGTTCCGGGTTGGAAGCCATGGATGATTCCCCCTTCTATCGCAGCGCCTTTGCACGGCGCAAAAGTTTCACGCAATACCTGAGAATTATACCAAGCCGTGTTGCAGACAGGTTACACGTCAGAAAGCCCGCAACACGAAAAAGGGCCGCCATTTGCTATGCTTTCGCGCACGCCACAAAAATAGCCGCCCCGTAAGGCGGCTATTTTAACCCGTCGCAGATAGCGCAAAAGTCAGCGAGGGCCGCTGCGGTGCGTCGTATTCGCGGGTTCGCGAGGGCGCCGCGCACTTCGGTACGCAAGCTCTCGGGAGCGTGCGAAGACGGCGTGCCGCGACGGCCCACAGCGTCGAGCAAATTCGTTTGCCGGCAGGCAAACGAAACTTAACGGATGCGCTTGTCGACTTTGCGCGCCACGAAGTCGCCGATGGACTGGAACACCTGCACCAGCACGACGCACAGCACGATGGACGCGATCATCACGTCGCCAAGGTAGCGCTGGTAGCCGTAGCGGATGGCGATGTCGCCGATGCCGCCTGCGCCCACGGCGCCGGCCATAGCCGTGTAGCCGAACAGCGTGATGACGGTGATGGATGCGCCGCGCACCAGCGACGGCAGGCTTTCGCGCAGCATGACCTTCACCACGATCTGCCACGTGTTCGCGCCGAAGCTTTGCGCCGCCTCCACCAGGCCGCCGTCAACCTCGGCCAGGCTTTGCTCCACCATGCGGCCAACAAACGGGATGGCCGCCACCGTCAGCGGCACGATGGCGCCGGGAACGCCCAGCGACGTGCCTACCACCAAGCGCGTGAACGGGATGATGGCCACCAGCAGGATGATGAACGGGATGGAGCGCCCGATGTTCACGATCCAGCCGAGCACCGTGTTCAGCGCGCGGTGCGGGCGCAGGCCGTCTTTGGCCGTGACCACCAACAGTACGCCCAGCGGCACGCCGATGACGTACGCGAAGAACGTGGACACGATGGTCATGACAATCGTGTCCCACGTGCCCTGCGCGAACAGCGCGCCGTATTGGGCGATGAAGTTGCTGATGTAGTCCATTTACTTCGCCTCCCCCGCTTCGACGTTCTGCTCCGTTTCCACCAGCAAGCTGTCGTTGGAAAGCAGCTCGCGCGTGACGGGGCTTTGCGGATCGGAGAACACCTTCGCCGTGACGCCCTCTTCCACGATGCGGCCCTGGTCGATGACGGCCACGCGGTTGCAGATCTTGCTGGCCACGGGCAGCGAGTGCGTGATGACCACGAGCGTGACACCCAGGTTGCGGTTGATGTTCTGCAGAAGCTGCAGGATGGACGCCGTGGTGCGCGGGTCAAGGGCGCTGGTGGCCTCGTCGCACAGCATGACCTTCGGGTTGTTCGCCAGCGCGCGGGCGATGGCCACGCGTTGCTGCTGACCGCCGGAAAGCTGGCTGGGATAGCGCTGCGCCAAGTCGGCCAGGCCCACCAGCTCAAGCAGCTCGTGGGCGCGCGCCTCGCGGGCTTCCTTCTTCTCGCCGCGCAGCTCAAGCGGGAACGTGACGTTGCGCAGCACCGTGCGCTGCTGGAACAGGCTGAAGTTCTGGAAGATCATGCCCACCTGCGCGCGCAGCTCAAGCAGCGCCTTGCCCGACAGGTTCGTGATGTCGCGGCCGTCGTAGATGATGGAGCCTTCCGTGGGGCGCTCGAGCAGGTTGAGGCAGCGCACGAGCGTGGACTTGCCCGCGCCCGACGCGCCGATGATGCCGAACACGTCGCCATCGTTTATGGTGAGGTTCACGTTGCGCAGCGCATGGTGGGCGCGTTCGCCCTCGCCATACGTCTTGCACACGTGTTGCAGTTGAATCATGTCGCTTCCGATCGATCGGATGAATATCATCGCGCACCGGCCCTGATCGAACACGGGCGCAACCTCGTATGATACGGGAACAGGCCGAACCGTCAACCCAAAGCAGCCGCGAACGGCCTTACATTATTCCGACGACGCGGCAACGGTTTCGCCGATAACGCCCGGCGCGGCAGCACCGCCAGCTACCCGCGCGCAGCGCTTTCCACGCCGATGCCCTTCACCTTTTCTCCCACGAACTGCGCGGTACGGCGCATCAGGTACGCAACGCCCATCGCGCGAAGCGCATGCACGGACTGGGCCGCCAGATGCTTTGCATACGGCAGCGGCGAAATGTTCGGCACGGGAAGGCCGCGCTGCTCGAAGTAGAAGCGCTTCTTCGCCGGAGATAGCTTGCCGCAATGAAGCACGTGCTGCTCGGGGATCATGTCGAACATGCGCTTCGTCATGCGGCGCACCACGGGGTTGTCCCAACCGTCGTCGATGATGGCGCCGTCAAGGTAGTTGAACGCGCGCACCGTATGCGCAAGCCAGATGCCCTCGTCGCGAACGCCCATGTCGTGCATCTCGCTTGTCATGTCCATCCAGCGCACGAACGGCAGCGCGACCTTCTCTTCCGTGGCGTGGTGCAGCGTAGAGCCGGGCAAGTCGGTGCGATAGCAGTAGAACATCTTGTCCAGATACGCAATCTTGCGGGCACGGCAAAGCGTTTGCACCAAAAACGGGTTGTCCGCCCAGCCGGCGCCAGGATACGGATGGAACCGAATGCCCTGCTCATCCAAGAAAGCGCGGCGGTACAGCGCCGACCAGATGGAAGGATGCCCCTCAAGCAGAATGGGCGCGTCGGCAAGCACGAACGGCGCCTTCGATGTTGGCAGCGCGCGATACAACCCGCCGGGCTTCGTGTACAACGTGCTGGGGTTGTCCCATTCGTGCAGCTCAAGCCAAGGGGTTTTCACCACATCGATAGCGCCGCCAAGCGCATCGACAAGCGCAAGCATATCCTCGAACATGTCCAGCCGCAGATAGTCGTCGGGTTCCACGATGGCGATATATTCGCCGCGCGCCATGTCCAGACCCCGATTGCACGTAGCCCCGTAGCCTTCGTTTTGCTTGTCGATGCACACGATGCGCTCATCAGCAGCGGCGTGACGGTGCATGATGGCGCTCGAGCCGTCCTTTGAGCCGTCGTTGAGGCAGATGATCTCGATATCGCGAAACGTTTGCCCCGAAACGCTGTCCAGGCACTCGTCAAGGAATTTCTCCACGTTGCAGATAGGGATGATCACCGAGATTCTCGGAGAGCACGCCATGTCGATCACCTTCCCATCATCTTCGCCAAACGCGGGCCGTCGACGCCAAGGTAATGCAGCGCAAGCGTCTTGCGATAGCGCGAGCGGACCATGCGCTCGAAGCGCGGGTGGCTGCTTGCAAGCCACGAGTAAAACGCCTTTGCGCGCCGCATACCGCGCGCGCGATCTTCATCGTAGATAAGCGCGATGTTGAAGTGCGTGTGCAGCGCCAGCCGCACGCGATTGTCCAGGTACTGCGCGATAGGCCCCTGAAAACGGCCTTCGTCGGCGAACGCAAGGATATCGCGCACCATGGCCGCGTGGTCCTCGTAGCGCTTGGCGTAGCTTGCGAAAGCCACGGACTGCTCCGCGTTGCCCAGCAGGTACTGGTACACCTCCACCGGCGCGAACTGCACCGTGGCGGCATAACACGTTGCCGTGACCACATACTGCAGGTCAACGTAGAAAATGCCTTCGTGCAGATGAATGTTGTTGTGCCGCAGAAGCTCGGTTTTCACGGAAAGCGTGTGGATGGTCAAAAACGCTTCGCACGCGCCGTCGCCGCATACGCTAAGGAAGTCGACGACGCCGGGCAGGCGAAAACCCGCCGGAAGATGGCAGTGCGTGCGCGCGTGGGTGGTCATGTCCACTTCGACCTTCTCGTCGACGAACAGGTCGACGTCCGACGCTTTGAGCAGCTCCACAACGCGCACCAAGCCGTCGGTGTCAACCCAGTCGTCGCCGTCGACCACGCGGAAATACCGCCCTTGCGCATGGTCGATGCCCGCGTTCACGGCTGACCCATGCCCGCCGTTTTCCTTCGAGACCAAGCGAAACAGCTGCGGCATGCGCTCGACGTAGCCCTGCGCGATGCGCGCCGTCTCGTCCGTGGACCCGTCATCGACCACGATGACCTCCACGTCGTCAGCCAAGCGCTCATCGGCAAGCGAATCGAGCCCGCGGCGCAGGTATCGCTCGACGTTATAACAAGGCATGGCTATGGTGAGAACCTTTCCCACAGCTAACCCCTTCCCTTTCCCGTTACCACGTTGTAGATCGCAAATTCCGCCCGCACCAGCGCGGGCATGTAGCGAAGCTGCCACGCGACAAGGCGCTTCGATGCCGGCAGGGGCGAAGCGGCAAGCCGCGGGTAGTCGCTGACGAAACGCTGGCGAAGCATGCGCAGCGCATCATGGCCCGCTTGTCCGCTCAACGCATCGTCGGTAATGCCGAAGCGCGCATATTTCACCAGCATGGAGAAAGCGCCCTTGGCCTGGCGATCGAGCGCAAGCTTTACCAAGCGCTCATCACCGGAGGCGCGCGCGTAGCCGACCATCAGCTCGTCCGCCTCCAAGATTTGCATGGCGCGCTGCGACAAACCACCCAAAGAGATGCTGCCCATATTCATAAAGTAATGGTATTCGACCCGGTTGGATTCGGCGACGCGGCTTGCCAGGGGCAGCACGCGCATGTTGAACACGCGGTCCTCGCACGTCAGGCCCACGGGGAACGGCTCGGGACCAAGCGACTTGACCAGCCGGGCATCGTACAAGCGCGACCACACGGCGTACTCTTCCTGCTCAAGCATTTCGACCGCCGCGCCCACGCCGTCAAGCACGCGCACGACCTCTTCGCGCGGCTGGACAAAAGGCCCTTCGTTCGTGCATATTTCGCGCACGATATGCGCTACCTGGCTTTGGGTGGAAAGCGCCGCTCGGTGCAGCGTTTCAAGCATTGTCGGCTCGAACCAGTCGTCGGCATCCAAAAACGCCAAGAACCGCCCGCGCGCCAAGGCTATGCCGTGGTTGCGCGCCGCCGAAAGCCCTTGAGAGAGTTCGTGGTGCACAACGCGATAGGCAGGTTTTTGCGCAAGGCGCTCGTCAAGCCATGCGGCAGACCCGTCATCGGAGCCGTCGTTAACGACGATGACTTCAAACGAACGGAAGGTTTGTTGCTCGATGGAGCGCAAACAACGCTCCAAAAACGGCAGCGCGTTGCGCGTCGGCACAATGACGCTGATCTCAACCTCACCCATGCGGCCCCTTCTCGGCGGATTCTTTCTGCAAAACGGTTCGTATTGTACCCGATGGACCGTACAGCCCCTCCAACCTTGCTATACTTTCAAACCATGGATACGAAACTCAAACAACACCGCCGCCGCATCGCCGTGGTCACCATGGGCGTGAAGCTTGGCGACGAGACGCGCGGCTATACGCGCTTTAGGTTCTTGTCGGAGCTGCTGGTTTCGCAGGGCTTCGACGTCGATCTGATCACCAGCTCGTTCCAGCACTGGGAAAAGGCGCAGCGCGACACGACGAAGGCGTGCTACCAGGGCCTTCCCTACAACATCGTGTTCATCGACGAGCCGGGCTACACGCGCAACCTTGACCTGCAGCGCATCCACAGCCACCACGTCGCGTCGAAGAACATGCGCGAGCATTTCGAGCGCACGCGCGGGCGCTACAGCCTTATCTATGCGGAGATTCCGCCGAACGATGTGGCGCGCACGTGCGCGGAATGCGCCCATGAGCAGGGCATTCCGTTCGTGGCCGATATCAACGACCTGTGGCCGGAGGCCATGCGCATGGTGGTGGACGTGCCCGTGCTCAGCGGCATCGCGTTCTACCCGTTCGCCCGCGACGCGCACCGCGTCTACCAGCTGCTTTCCGGCGCCGTCGGCACGTCCGACGAGTACGCCGCGCGCCCGGCGCGCGACCGCACGGCGCCCTACCCCAAGGTCACGGTGTACGTGGGCAACAACCTTGAAGCCTTCGACGAAGGCGCGCGCGAGCACCTTGGCGACGTGGTGAAGCTTGAAGGCGAGCTGTGGGCCATCTACGCGGGCACGCTTGGCGCCAGCTACGACGTGGCCACGCTCATCCGCGCGGCGGCCTTGCTCGAGAAGCGGCGCTGCACCCACGCGGCCGCCCGCGCCGCCGACGGGGACGCCGACAGGCATCGGCCGTTCCCGCCCGTGAAGGTGAAGATCTTGGGCGACGGGCCCGACCGCGAGAAGCTTGAAGCCTTAGCGCGCGAGGAAAACGCGCCCGTGGAGTTTTTGGGCTACCAGGACTACGCCAGCATGGCCGCGTGGCTACGCGCAAGCGACATCACGGTGAACTCGCTGGTGAAAAGCGCGGCGCAAAGCATCGTCACGAAGATTGGCGACTACCTGGCCGCCGGCAAGCCCATGATCAACACCGGCTCGTCGGCGGAGTTTCGCGCGAAGGTGACCGCCGACGGCTTCGGGCTCAACGTCGAGGCCGAAAGCCCCGAGGCGCTGGCGAACACGCTTGAGGAGTTGGCGCGCAACGCATCGCTGCGCAAGATCATGGGAGCACGCGGACGCGCCGTGGCCGAGCGCGAGTTCGACCAGCGCACGTCGTACCTGGCTATCGTGAATTTGCTGCGCAATTTGCTATAAACGAAAGCGCTTGCGTCATCATCGTTGCAAGCATTTCCCCGCCCGGCCGCCACACGGCGGCTTGCGGCGTTTATATAGAAAAGGAGAAGGCATGTCCGAACAGATTCGCATCCCTTTTTCACCGCCCGATATCACCGAGGCGGAAATCGCCGAGGTTGCCGATGCGCTGCGCAGCGGCTGGATTACCACCGGCCCGAAAACGAAGCAGCTTGAGCGCGAGCTGGCCGATTTTTTGGGCACCGAACGCGTGGCGTGCCTGGGTTCTGCCACCGCGGCGCTTGAGTGCGCCCTGCGCGCGCTGGGCATCGGGCCAGGCGACGAGGTTATCACGAGCGCCTACACCTATACCGCCAGCTGCTCGCCCATCTGCCACGTAGGCGCCACGCCTGTGTTGTGCGATGTGGCGGCCGGCAGCTATGAGATGGACTATTCCCAGCTCGAACGCCTCATCACGCCGCGCACGAAAGCAATCATCCCCGTGGATTTGGGCGGCGTCATGTGCGATTACGACGCGCTGCTCACCGCCATCGATGCGTTCGGCGGCGCCTGGTCGCCAGCCAACGCGCGCCAGGAGGCCATCGGCCGCATCGCCATGGTGTCGGACTCGGCCCACGCGCTGGGAAGCGTGCGCCACGGCAAGCGCGCCGGGCAGGTAGCCGACCTGTCCACGTTCAGCTTCCACGCCGTGAAGAACTTCACCACGGCCGAAGGCGGCGCCGTCACGTGGCGCGCGGGGCTGTTCGATCCCGAAGAGCTGTACCACGAGTTCATGCTCATGTCGCTGCACGGCCAATCGAAAGACGCGCTGGCGAAAACGAAGGCCGGCGCCTGGGAATACGACGTGGCCTTCCCCGGCTGGAAGTGCAACATGACCGACCTGCAAGCGGGGCTGGGCTTGGCGCAGATGCGCCGCTACCCCGGCATGCTGGCGCGCCGCCGCGCCATGATCGCGCGCTACCAGGACAACCTTGCCGACATGAACCTGTCCATCATGCAGCACTACCGCGCTGCCGACGGCTCCGACGCCAGCCGCGCCGCCGATGCCGCCGCGCGCGCCGATGCTACGCAGGAGTCGTCGAGCGGGCACTTGATGCTGGTGCGCTTGAACGGCCGCGGGCAGGCGTTCCGCAACCGCGTCATCGAGCACATGGCCGAGGCGGGCGTGGCCACGAACGTGCACTATCAGCCGCTGCCGCTGCTGACGGCGTACAAGAACCTGGGCTTTGACATCGCCGATTTCCCGAACGCGTACGCGCAGTTCGAAAACGAGATCACGCTGCCGCTGCACACGAAGCTTTCCGATGCGGACATCGACGAGGTGAGCCGCGCGCTGCACGCTGCCTACACGCAAGCCGAAGCGGAGGGTCTGAAGTAATGTACGTGCGCTTCGGAAAACGCATCTGCGATATCATCATCGGCCTGGTGGCGCTGCCGTTCGTGCTGCTCATCATCGCCGTGCTGGCACCCATCATCAAGCACGAGGACGGCGGTCCGGTGTTCTACAATGCGCCGCGCGTGGGCAAAGACGGCGTGGACTTCAAGATGTACAAGCTGCGCAGCATGCGCGTGAACGCCCCCGACCTGGTCATGGAGGACGGCAGCACGTACAACGGCGCCGACGACCCGCGCATGACGAAGATCGGCGCGTTCATGCGCAAGACCAGCCTTGACGAGATGCCGCAGTTCCTAAACGTGCTGAAAGGCGACATGTCCGTAGTGGGACCGCGCCCCGACCTGCGCCGCGAAACGGAGTTATACGAAGGCGAAGAGGGCCTGAAGCTTTCCGTGAAACCCGGCATCACCGGCTACGCCGCCGTGTACGGCCGCAACTCGCTGCCCTGGAAGAAGCGTCTGGCGCTTGACGTGTACTACGTGAAGCACGTGAACTTCCTTTTGGACGTGAAGGTGTTCTTCCGCACATTCGCCACCGTACTCGGCCAAGAAGGCATCTACGTAGAAGGCGAAGAGCAATAAAGAAAGCCGCCCGATGAGGCGGCTTTCTTTATATCTATCAATGCATGTTGTTTCATCGGCCGCAAGCCGATGAAACCCTAATACACCATGCCCATGGCTTCGCGGACTTGAGCGAGCGTTTCGTTGGCAATCTCGTTCGCTTGACGATTACCTTCGTGCAGCACGTCCTTCACGTAGTCCATGTCCTTGAGCAACTCGCAGCGGCGCTCGCGGATGGGGGCCAAAAACTCGTTCACGCTTTCGGTGACGTACTTCTTCAGCGTGCCCGAACCGCCGTTGCCAATCTCCTCGGCAATTTCCACCTCGCCGCGACCGGTGCACAGCGACGCCGTGGTGATAAGCGCCGACACGCCGGGGCGGTTGTCGGGATCGAACGTGATGAAGCGCTCGGAGTCGGTCTGCGACTTCTTGATGAGCTTCGCCGTTTCCTCGGCCGTGGCCGACAGGCTGATGGCGTTGCCGTAGCTCTTCGACATCTTGCGGCCGTCAAGGCCAGGGATAAGCACGGCGTCGGTAAGCAGGCCGTCGGGCTCGGGGAACACGCGACCGTAGCGCTCGTTGAAGCGGCGCGCGATCTGGCGCGTTTGTTCGATGTGCGGCAGCTGGTCTTTGCCTACCGGCACGATGTTGCCCTTGCAGAACAGGATATCGCACGCCTGGTGCACGGGATACGTCAGCAGCAGGCCCGTGAGCGCATGGCCCGACGCCTCCTGCTCGGACTTCACCGTGGGATTGCGCTCAAGCTCGGCTTCGGTGCACAGCGAGAGGAACGGCAGCATAAGCTGGTTCAAGGCCGGCACATGGGAGTGCGTGAAGATGATGGTCTTTTCCGGGTCGATACCGCAGGCCAGGTAGTCGATGACCATATTGTACACGTTGTCCTGGATGTTGGCCGTGGTGTCGCGGTCGGTGATGACCTGGTAGTCCGCGATAACGATGCGCGTGGTGATGCCAAGGTTCTGCAGCGCGACGCGCTCGCGAATGGTGCCGAAGTAATGGCCTAGGTGCAGCCTGCCCGTGGGACGGTCGCCCGTCAGCATGCAGTACTTGCCCGGGTTCACAGCCAAGTCAGCGCGGATTTCGTCGCTGCGCTTCTTGCTGGTTTCAAAGCTATCGCCGCTCATAATGCCTCACAATCATATGTTGGCGGATTTCAGTCGTTCGACTAGTATAACCGTTTCCCCGCCGCCCGCGCCCAACCGCCAGCGCAAAACAGCGAAGAAGGGCACGCGGGCGCTAGGCAAACACGCTACCTGGGGCACATCGGCCGATAGGACTTTCCCGTCCGAACCTTATTTCGCCAACCGAAGCAGGCCGCGCAGGTGCTGCCGGTGCACTCGCAGCTAACGCCGGATTGCCCGACCAGCATCCACCCTGCGCCCCATTCGCAAGAAAGGTTGACGAAGGTGCCGTGTGGACAGCGGCCAGTTCTCGGCAATCGTGGCACAATAAGGTGCAGCAGGGCCACAGGCGCCCGCAAAGACGAGAACTTAAGGAGCAACCCATGGCAGATCCGCGCACCGAAGCGTTCGCCCAAACGGCGAAGACCATCATCAACCAGCTAGAACGCCACGGCATGGAAGGCTATTTCTGCGAGACATCGGCCGACGCCGTGGAACTGGTGCGCAAGCTGGTACCCGAGGGCGCATCGATCGCATGGGGCGGCACGGCCACGTTCGCGCAAACAGGCGTGAAGGCCATGCTGGAAGCCGGCAACTACCGCATGATAGACCGCTCCGTGACGAAAACGCCCGAAGAGGCGGAGCAGATCTACCGGCAGCATTTCGCCAGCGACTGCTTCTTCATGAGCACGAATGCCATCACGCGCAAGGGCGAGCTGGTGAACATCGACGGCAACTCCAACCGCCTGGCGTGCTTGCTGTACGGCCCGCGCGAGGTGTACGTGCTGGCAGGCATGAACAAGGTGGTGGAGGACGTGGACACCGGCATCAAGCGCATCCACACGATGGCCTGCCCGCCGAACGCCGCGCGCCTGCACACCGGCACGCCGTGCGAGCGCACGGGCGTGTGCGGCAACTGCCACGAGAACGGCTGCATGTGCTGCAACATCGTGGTAACGCGCCACAACCGCCACACCGGCCGGATTAAAGTGATCCTAATCGCCGAGGATCTGGGGTACTAAATCGAAAAGGACCGGAGAGGTTATCTCCGGTCCTTGTTTGTTTTGGTGGGCCCGCCCGGATTCGAACCGAGAACCAAAGGATTATGAGAAAAAACCTCTAGTCTAATAAGTGCGTTATTGCTGGTCAGTCCTGGTTCGATTTCATTGAGTATAATCTAATCCAGGCAATATCACAACGTTTTGCCCATGATTTGCCCATGCCGCCTGTCGGGAGCCTTGACATCGAGGCTCTGCTTGGCTAGGCTCGCGCCGGCGCTTCTAAAGGCGCACGCGCGCGCCTAGCCAAAGAGCCTCGGGCAGACTTGATTGCCCTTTCCCAAAGTGGCTAGTTCTAAATCGCCCGCCTCATCAACAGCATCAATTAGCAGCATGCACTACCGAGTCGATTGAGGGGGCTTCACCCCCTCAAACTCCCCCGATACGCCCACATTTATGAACGATTCGGGGAATCACTCATAAATGTGGGCGCTATATATCATTGAAAACCACGCCAACCAGGTCTCAGCTTAAACCAAAGTTAACAGCTCTCTTTTTTGGCCATCTGAAGACAGTTATGAGAGCAAAAGCGTTTTCGGGTTCTTCCCTTTACTAGATAAGGAAGTCCGCATCTCTCGCAAATGCCAATATAAACTCCGCCGCGCCCGAGCAACGTCAGCCAGATTTGGCTTTCCAGGGTTCGCGCCATCAATCCCCCATCCCTGTCGGCGTCAACAGCAAAGTCGTAATCGATCCAACCGTATTCCATGCGGCTTTTTGCCATTGCATCGAAGAAAAACTCGGCGGTCGCTCGTTCGTTATCTATGTCGCCCGTAATGGCCAGGTAGAGGTTTCCGCCCCAATCCTCCCGAAAAGAACGTAAAGTTCCGGGCTTCCCGTCAATTTGATTGTCGGAAACATAACGGATAGACCGACCTGTCTTTCTGGAGGCATCTTTCAATTGGATTACACGATGGAACGAATCGTTGATGCTCTCGAACCCTATTTTCGAATACGGCGCCCACGACAAGAACCCCTCCTCCCTGAAGGGATCGTAATACTCAATCGCCTCTTTTAGAAGTTGACGAGGTTTCTCGTTACGCCAGTATTCGTTGAAGGCAACGGGGATGACGAATGCCGTATACGTTGAGTCGAGGGCCTCTACCGCACCAAACTTCGTGACAGACGTCTTCCGAAACCCACAATCAAACAGCGGCGCTGAGCAACCGCTCTCAAGAGAATGCCCTAAAGCAAGCATGAGAACGAGCATATTCTTGAGCCAGACCCAATCCTGCAAGGGCTCGACAACAACGAGACCCCCGCCACGGCACGATTCCGCTGCAGCCCGTAAGTCCTTCTCTTCGCCGAATCCGAACTCCGACACCGCCCTTCGGGCAGCAGATTCCTTCTCTTGGGACAGTTCGCCGGGACCCGCAACCAGAAACCAGCACTCAGAGGCCAGCATCGCCCTGGTGCCATTTGAGAACCTCCTCAAAGTTTTGCTCTTCAAAAATTCCTCGGGCGCGTATGTCCTCCTCAGCTTCGATCTCTCCATTCCGAAGGACGCATCCAGAGTTAGCTCCCGATGGGATAGCGGGGAGCCGAACGAAGCAATCGACGCGATGAGGGCGAAAGGGTCCTTGACTGAGAGGAACGCGTTGAGCTTCGCGATGCCCTCAGAATCATCGAGCAATGTGCCCTTTTCCCTATCGAGCCCTGCCGCTTCCTCGGCATCGAGCGCCCATATAAGGGAATGGAGCTTCTTGTCCTTTCGCGCCAAAAACAGTTTCATATTCGCTCCCTACGGATGATATATATCGTCTAAATATACTTATCAATCTATATTGACCATTCCATAGAATACTGATACTCTACGGAGTAGTTAGATGTTCATCTAACACTTTACCATCCATATCAACCAATAGAAAGGAGAAAGAATGGCCACAGACGTCTATACGGTCGATGATCTGCGTCGCAAGTACGGGCTATCGCGCAGCGGCGCGTACGCCTACGTGCACTCGTTGCCGCCAGATGTGGTGATTCGGTTCGGCAAGTCAATCCGCATCGACAAGCTCGGGCTCGCCGAGCACCTGGCACAGCAAAAAACAGGGAGCGCCCCGTCGCCAAACAGCACGCTCCCTACGCACCCGCATCCCCAGCATAGTAAGGAGAGCAGGTATGAGTGATTCTACCTTATTTTCCGTTGCCGATGCCTTTCCCGACATCATGGAAGCCCTTAAGCAACAGCCAAGGGAAATCCAAACCGGCATCGACGCCCTCGATAAAGAGCTCGTCACCATATCGGGAAAGTACGTCGCCGTCGCCGGCGAAACCAGCACGGGAAAGACCGACTTCTGCGTCTCCCTCGCCGCCAACCGCATCCGCACAGGCAATCCCGTGCTTTTCGCCTCGATTGAAGTCGGCGAGCACACCATGCTTCGCCGCTTCGCCTCTCACTTCGCGAATGTTTACGCTCCGGGCACCGACGCCACCTTCCAAAGCGAAAACGGGATCAAGAATTTGACCTCGGAGCAGCAGGCCGCCCTCAACGGCGGCGTGGAGATGCTCGAACAATGCAAGCAGTTCCTCTATCTCTACGACGGCTCAGAGAAATACGGCGGCAAGGAGATGCGCATCGTCGAGCACGTCGCCGTGAAGGCCAAGGAAATCAGCAGGAAGCACTGCGTTCCGTGCCTCGTCATCTGCGATTACTTCCAACTCTTGGCCACGCGGGAATCCACTGGAACGGCGACGGAGAAATTCGACGCCCTCTCCCATAAGCTTGCGCAGCTGGCCCACGAGACCGGATCCCCCGTCATCGTTCCGTGCGCGACGAACAAGGATGGCTCCATCCGGGGATCAGGCCAAGTCAACTACGACAACGACATCACGCTGCATTTGAGCATCGATCAGGCTGAGTGCAGCGAAGACGATTTGCCCGCGTTGAGCATCCGCCCCATGATCGTGCACGTCAAGAAGAACCGAGACGGACGCGCGCGAGCGCGCGTCAAGCTCGACTACCGCCCCGCATCGCACCGCTTCACCGACCGTGGCGGTGAGCTGTGATGGTCGAGGTAAGGGGCGGGCAGAAAGAGAGAATCGGGGCCAAAAAGTGGCGCATACGGGTGAGCCTCGGCAAGGATCCCGAAACCGGGAAGTACCTGCGCTCGCCCTCGCGCATAGTGCACGGCACGTCCAAGGATGCCGACGCGGCGATCGCGGAATACCGCAAGGAACTGCAATCAAGGCTCGACAACCCGGGTCGCGAGCTCACCTTTGCGGAATACGCCCGCGACTTTTACGAGCACCGGGAGGTGCTGGGCGAGAGCCCATTGTCGCGAAAATCCGAGCGCATGGAGATTGCCAAGCTGGTGGACATGTTCGGTCCGCTCGCATTGGAGGAGATCAAGCCCGCCACGGTCAAGAAGGCCTACCTAGACGCTTCCGGCGGCCAAGGCATGAGCCAGGCGATGCTCAAGCGCGTATCGAAGCGTTTGAAGATGATACTCGAAGAGGCCGTCAACGACGGCATACTCGACCACAACCCCGCAGCGAAGATAAAGGTCGCCGAGCCCAAGCGTAAATCCCCCAAAGCGCTCAGCGCCGAGGAGGCGGAGCGCCTTGCGGCCCTGCTGGACGGCGAGGGCCCGACGCCCCTTACCGTGGCGATAAGGCTCATGCTCTTCGGCGGACTGAGAAAGGGTGAGGTATTGGGCCTCGATTGGGCGAACGTCGATTTCGATGCCAACGCGGTGTTCGTCTGCAAGCAGTTCAGCAACGACCGCCAGCTTCGACCGCCCAAAAGCGCCAATTCTCGGCGCTGGGTCAGCTTCGACCCGGCGACCATGGCCTTCCTCGCAAGATGGAAGGCCTTGCAACCGCAAACGATGGATCCGCGCATGCGGCCCGTCCAAGACAACGACACGCCCGTGGTGGCCAACCCCCTCGGCACGAACACGGACCCTACCAACTTTAACCGCATGTTCCGCGACTTTTGCGTCGAGCACGGCTTCGGCTCCTACGAGTCGGAGGCGCGGTACGTCGACGAAAACGGCTATGTGCGAGCCCGCAAGGTCGGCTATGAGGGCCTCACGCCCCACGGCCTGCGCCATACGCACGCGACGCTTTTGATCGGCGCTAACAACGACGTGAAAACGGTCTCGACGAGGCTCGGGCATTCAAGCGTCTCGCTGACGCTGAACGTCTACGCCGATGCGATACGCAAGAACGACGTCTCCGCAGCCCAGAGCATCGCAAAAATCCTAGGGCCCAAGGGCGAGGCCGACGACGAGGGACAGGAAGCCCGATGAAATCGGTCAGCGAGAAAGTTGGCGGCAAAAGACTCAACATCCGAGTCTCGGAAGCCGAACACGCCGCCATATCGACAAAAGCGACCGAGGCGCAAACGACCATCTCCGAATACGTTCGCAAGCGGGCCCTGCGCGACGAGCAGGGCCCGCGGCCCATAGAGGTCGATGTCGGCGAGCTTCATAAGATCTATCGAGACCTACGGCATGCGGGCGGCAACCTCAACCAACTCTGCCGCTGGCTGAATTCTCACAGGTCAACGGCGGCGAGCACGGAAAACGAGATAAAGAGCGCGCTGGAAGCCACGCGATGCGCTTCGAGCCAGGTAGCCGACTTCATAGCGAAGGTGCGAGAAAGGATGTAAGATGAAGGCAAGCAAGATAGCCGGCGTCGCCATAGTGGCGGGAGCGACAATCGCAATAGCGATTGCCTCCCTGCCGTTTGGCGCGCCTTTCGTTCAAGCCGCGATGTCGGGCAGCAAGCTCGACCAGGCATGGATTCCCCATGCCTTCCAAGTGTTGGAAGGCGGGCCGGAATCGCTGATCGAATATGCGAAGGCGTCCGCGAGCGCCGAAGGCGGGATCGCCCCTGCGCTCGCATGGCTAGCGATCGTCGCGGTGGCGATCGTCCTCTTCGCATGCTATCAGGCGGCGAAATCGCCCAAGCGCGAAGTGGAGAACGGCATCCTCGGCAAGCAATCGTCCATTAAAACCGCCGGCGAGATAATCGAGAGCTGTCCGATGTGGAACGGGAAATCCGAGCCATCGGACGGCGTTGCGCTCGGCTTCGTGCGAGGCAAGGCTGCGGTGCTGGAATGCGTGCATTGCGCGGTGTGCGCGCCGAGCGGCTCCAAGAAGACGCGCGGATCGGTATACCCGACGATAGACGCGCTGTCATTCTCCGGAAAGAACAACCTCCTCGTCACGGACCCGTCGCTCGAAATCTACTGCATGGCCGGAAAATGCCTTGCCGAAAGGGGTTACGAGGTCCATCTGCTTGATTTGGAGAACCCCAGGCAAGGATCGCGGTTCAACCCGCTGAAGCTCATAGCCGACCTCAGTGAGGCCGGAAAGGGCGAGTTCGCCGAGGACCGTGCCCGCGAAATCGGCTCTATGCTGTTCCCTGAAAAGGGCAACGAGAACGACATCTTCGTAAACGCAGCAGGCGGCGTATTCGCCGCCTGCGCATTCGCCGTGGCGACCCTTCCCGAAGTGCCCAGCGAAGAGCGCCACTTGTGGTCGGTCGTGAAGACCATCATGGTGGGAACGCTCGACGGCGCAGCCACCCTGAAGGACTGGATTCGCGGGTTCGGCCCGGAAAGCCCCGTTGCGGCCATGGCGGCGACGTTCCTTGCGTCGGAGGGCAAGCTCGAAAGCTCCATCCTCGCGTCGTTGCACGACGGCCTGCAACCTTTCACCAGCCAGAACATGCGCTGGCTCACCTCCGCGTCGGATCTCGGAATCGATGAGATGATGGCCGGCAGAAGCGCCGTCTTCATCCATACCTTAGGACCGGGCGCGCCGGCGAACCGCATAGCATCGCTGTTCCTGGCTCAACACTGGGCCGAAACCCAGCGGCTCGGTATGCGCCGTAGCCTGAGGCCCTGCTGGGTTGTGGGCGACGAATTCCATTCGCTGCCGAAGTTCGACCTCCCCCACGCGCTCGAACAGGCCAGGAAATACGAGTTGCACTACGTCATGTACACGCAAAGCTTCAGCGGCTACGACCAATACAAGACCCAGAAGGAAGACGGCAAGGACGCAATCCTGGCGAACTGCGACGTGAAAGCGCTCTATAAAGCTGGAAGCGACCTTGATGCGCGCTACTTCGAGACGCTGGGCGGCTTCAAGACGATACGAGCGCGCAACACCGGGGAGCAGCGCCAGGGCGTAAGCCGCAGCGGCAGCAGCGAGGGCTTCAGCGAGCAGAAAGTCCCATTGTGGCCGCAGGGCGACGTACTGGAAAGGAACCCCGAGAAAGACGGGGTCCTCGTTGTGCAGTCGGCCCTCGGTGCACGAAAGGCCGGAAAGTTCGAGATACCGGTTGTCGATGCCTCGAAGACGTTCGTCTCCGATCACTTCAAGACCCTCGGAACGCCCGATTTCGAGCGCAAGGTCATCGCCGACACGCTCGACGAGCTCGAAGTAAAGGCCGAAGGCATAGCGATAGACGTCAATGGATGGCAGCCCGATTTCGAGGCCTGCAAGTCCGACAAGACGAAAGCAGCAGAAATCGCCGACGACGAATTCGCCGCCTGGGACTAAACAAGGGTTTCCGCATGACCGCGATAAAGCAGAAGGCCGTATGCAGCCCCGGCCATTGGAAGAACGTTGCGAAGTACCTCGACGACGAGCGCGCGCTCGCCAGGGCAAGCCAGAACCTCGCCGACGAAAGCAGGTGGGCCGCCGAGATGGACGCCACGCGAGAGGCGTACGGGCACAACGCCCCTGGCAAGAAGGGCGCGAAGTGCACGTACGCCTACCATCAGGTGCTGGCCTTCAATCCCGACGAATGCTCCTGCAACGGAGGACGCATGACGCCCGAGGCGTGCATGGAGTACGCCAGACAATATGTCGAAGGCCGCTACGGTGCCCACGAGGCCGCATGGGTACTGCATCTGGAGCACTGCGCGGCAGACGGCACCGACCGCTACGCCGTCCATGTGGTCGTCAACCGCACCAACCTTGAGACCGGCAAGCGGCTCAACGAGGGGCGCAGCAAAAACGCGAAGATCGAGCGCGCCAACGCCGTCCGCGACATGGATGCGAAATGGGGCCTCGCGCAGATGCGCGAGGGAGAGCGCAACTGCCGTATCCACGCGCAGCAGCCCACGAAGCGAGAGCTGGCGATAGCCGCGCGCGGCGCAAGGAGCGACAAGCAATACATCAGGGAAGCGGTCGCAGCGTCCATGCCCGAAGCACGCGCATGCCGCGAGCAGAATAAAGTCCGAGCGCTGGCGAAGTCGCTCGACGCCAAAGGTGTCGAGATGCACGTCGCACGCGACGGCAAGGGGCTGACGTTTGAGAGAAAGAGCACGGGGCGTAAAGTGCGAGGCTACAAGCTGGGACGCGGTTACAGCATGGCGGGCATCGCAAAGGGGCTGGGCATCCAAGCCGCAAAGCTGGCAGTGCGCAGCATCGACGAAGAGATGGAGCGCTGAGCAGGGCGCAGCATCAAATACGGGTTTCGAAAAACAGCCGGGTGCAGGGGCCCGGCTGTTTTTCCTTTGCGAGGCAAACGACGGCGCATTGCCGAGAAGCCCCGCAGGGCAAGATCATTTGGCGCAGCGAACGTGCCGAAGGCGCGTTTGTGAGCACAAATGCACATCTTGCATCAACCCCGGAAGCGACTCGACTCGTTGAGCTGCCGGGATTGATCCGTGAGCACCGGCTGAGGCGCGGCCCGCCGATTGCGACCCCTAGGAGCAATCGAGGGACGCGACGACCCGGCGCGAGAGCCGACCAGCCGGCGGACGGCGACCCATGGGGAGCCGTCGCGCCCGTGGGCGGCGGCGTGAGCGCAGCACGCAGTGATGCCGACCTATGGGAGGCATCGAACGAAGTGCGCAGCGAGAGCGAGCCGAAAGGCGAGCGGGTCCGAGCGCCGCGAAGCGCGCGGACGTCGGCCGTCGGCCGACACGGCATCGCAACCGCGATGCATCGGGCGCAAGCCCGATAATTCAGGCAATGAGCCCGCTGCGGAAAGGCTCCGGTCTGAAGCCTTTCCGCATGGCGCTTCACAGGGCTCACGCCTCCGAAAGGGCGTTGATGTGGTGGCGGACGAGCGCCTTGGTATCGTTCACGACGATGAAGGAGATGTTGTCGAAGCGCACGGGCACATCGGAAATCTCGCAGCCTTCGGTCGCGAGCCATTTCACGGCAAGGGATTCCCGCAAGCTTCGGGGCGCTTCGGGCTCCGGAAACCCGTCTTGGCCCACAGCGACTTCCAGGAACACGACGCAGTCCCCGTCGCGGGCGATCGCGCCTATCTCGCCCTCGGGACACGACCAGCCCGTCGATATGACCTCGTACCCCTTGCGTTGGAGAAGCATCTCCGTTGCCTTGATAGCGCGCTGCTTTGCGTTGTCCATGATGACCTCCGATCGCATCGGCTCGCCCCTGTGGCTTGCCTTGTGATCGCCGCAGTGCGCCGGACGCCCGCGTGCGCAAGGGTGGAAAGCGAAACCTGCAGGGCTTGAGCTTTGCGCCGTTTTCGGCCGACCTTGCCGAAAACGGCGCAAAGGTTTTCGCGGCCCTTGCGCACGCAGGCGTCCGGCGCGACGCTTCGAGCATCAAGGAAAGACGCCGGGACAAGTCGAACACCGGAGGCCGGAAACACCGCAAACCGACGCGCGCGTGCAACCAGAATTCATATGCGCGAAGCGCGGACTATGCGGGCCAATATATGCGCACAAGCGGCAATATAGTCCGCATCTCCATGTCCGCAGAATCGTAGTTGTCCACCAAAAGCCGCACGAATTGGTCAAGGTCAAGAAGCTTCACGGGCATCACGGCGCGATCGGCTTCATACATGGCTTCCTTAGTAAAGCCACCTGTGGATACATACAAACCGCTATCTGTGCTGCGCAGCCCGCCGATGAACGAGCGAAGAGCTGGTGCGCCCATGACGCCCTTGCGGTGCTTCACCTCGACGACAATGCGCGGTGATTCCAGACCCAAGCCGTCGGGCGAGGCTATGATGTCGCGTCCCCCGTCTGAGCCCTTACGCGTCATAGACGTTTTATAGCCCATGGAGCGCAAGACGCCAGCGGCCAACAACTCCATATCGTCCCAATCGAGCTTCAGCACCTTGTCTTTAATGCGCTCTATGCCGTCATCGGCGGTTGCCTCCCTTGCCTCGACGGGGCTTTCATCATCATCGACAACAGGGACGATGCCCGATGACGCCGCCTTGAGTTCACGCATGGCGTCGTCCGATACAGCGAAAAGCGTCGATATGCTGCCTAATGAATGCTTTGCAGAAGCGGACAATGAATCGCGAGGAGCAGCTTCGTGCCATCTCACTCGACGACGGTACGACCCATTGCCTTCATCCTCTTCGGTACCAGCGACAAATTCACACCCGCCCGACACTTCTCCGATATGGTAGAGCCTAGAGGAGGGATCGTACATAACCACAGTGCGGCCCTCGGCAATGTCGTGCGCAAAACGGTAAATCATACCGGCGTTCGAGGCCACCGTCTGCGGGCTCGCATCGGGATTCTTGCGCTTATATAGGCGTTTGATCCCCTCTTTGTCCAACGCCGAAACATCTGCGCCATCGAGGTCCCAATAGATGGCGACATAACCACCTTCGAGCCATTCAGCGGCGTGAATGCCGCCGCGCCCGGCCCTCACTATCCAAGCGTTCATCGACTCTGCCTTTCCGTAAGCTTCGCGTACATGCCGAACAGGTGTGCCACAATCTTCTCCTCGTCGCCGTCGAAATGAACGCCATAGGCGGCCTCTACTGCCGCGTCGAGCGCTTTGTGGGCAGCCAGTAAATCTGACGGCATCTTTTCTGGATCGTACAGATCGGCCAACGTTACCCCCGCATGCGCAGCGCGAGCATCCAGCACACCTTGGGCGCATTCCTCAACGCGTTTACGAACCCCAGGAGCGATCAGTCGCTCAACGGGCGTCGCGAGGCTTTCACGCGTTGCACCAGGCCACGGGAAGGTGTTGTACACCACGCCACCCGAATAACGATAATCGCTTTTCAGGCGACCACACACCGTGCGCATCCAGGCGTTATGGAATTGGGAATGCAGCACGCCAAAATGGTACAGCGTGGCATCGGGGATAAGAAACACCAGGTCGCTGCACAGGGTCGGCGGCTCCACGAATCCAAGTGGAACATAACGCCGACGTTCGGAAGAAACCTTCGGCACCAGTACGGAAGGGCCTTTCGCGATTATCTCCGTGCCAAAATGCTCTGGAGAGTCCGCAGCCTTTCTGGTTTGAACTCGCTTCGAAGCCAAGCGATATTCGCGAACGGCCGCAATACGCTCACGGCATTTCGGTAACGAATCAAGCTGCGCAGGGGTTGCCTCGCCCAGCCAAAGCGCAAACCGCTTCTTTCCTTTGATGAACTCCTCGGATCCCAGCCAAGGATGAATAAATTCGGCAGCGCCAGGCTCTTCTTTCATAAACACGTCGAGTTCATCGGACTTGAAGAGATAGTTTCCATTATCAATAGGCTGCGATCCTATACCGATTTTCGGCACGCTGCACAGCGATTTACTGAGGTTTTGCACAAACGCATCGGGGGCATCGGATAGGTAGGCGTTAACGTTGCTCGGACGCAGTTCCATCGCAGGCGCATCGGGCCCCGCATGATGGAAAAGCCGCTTCCCCCCACCTAGCTTCGAGAACCCAACGATAATCACGAATACATGGGCCTGGCCATTCGCCTCGTTAACCCACCGGAATGTGTCATGAGCAAAGTCGATGCGGATACCCAAATCCCACAAAGGTCTCCAAACATTCGCCACCTGCTCGCCTTGGCAAATGCTGTTGGTGGAGACGAAGGCGCAACGCATCGGGCAATCGCCTATATACTCCGCGGCTTTCATATACCAACCCGCAACATAGTCCACGTTGCCGCTGTTTTTAGCGCCGCCGAACACATCCATGAGCTCGGCCTTCTGCACCTTGGTTTGATTGCGCGCGCCCAGAAATGGTGGGTTACCGATGATATAGCTGCATTTCTCGGCAGGCAGCACTTCCTTCCAGTCCATACGAAGCGCGTTGCCCTCGTGGATATTGTCGTTGCTTTTCAGAGGCAGGAAGTCGAAGGGCTGCAGCAAAATCTCCTGCGTTGCCTCCATCATCTGCTCCTCGGCTATCCACAGCGCCGTTTTTGCAACGCTGACCGCGAAGTCGTTTATCTCTATGCCGAAAAACTGATTGATGGAAACCTGTATGGGGCTGCTCTCCCCGTCGAAGCCGATGCTCATCTGATCGCCCTGCAAATCTTCGAGCACACGATTCTCAAGCTTGCGCAGGGAAAGGTAGCTTTCAGTGAGGAAGTTGCCGCTGCCGCATGCTGGGTCGAACACGTTTATGCTTGCGAGTTTTCGCTGGAACGCGCGCAGCCTCACTTTGCGATTGCGCTCCACGCCGTCGCTCTCAATCGCAGAAAGCTCGGCGCGCAAATCGTCCAGGAACAGCGGGTCAATAACCTTGTGGATGTTCTCAATACTGGTGTAGTGCATACCGCCCGCGCGCCGCGTGGCGGGGTTCAAAGTGCTCTCGAAGGCCGCGCCGAAGATGGTGGGGCTGATGTGACTCCAGTCGAAGCTCTGCGATGCCTCCAGCAGCAGGTCGAGGCGGATCTGGTCGGTGAACTGCGGTACCACGATGTCATCGCCGCCGAACAGCCCGCCGTTTACGTAAGGGAAAGCCAGCAGATACTCGGGCAAATAAGGGTCGCGAGCGTCCGCCGGCGTGTCCAGCACGGCGAACAGGTCGATGACAGCCTGGCGCATCTGGTCGGCCGGGAAGCGCTTGAGGTAGTTCAGAAGCGCATCTTTCTCATGCAGCAAGCCGGAATCTTCGGCATACAGAAGGAACACCAGCCGCACAATGAGTACGTTCAAGCTGCGCTGCTCGTGCGCGTCGGTTTCGATATTGCGATACTGTTGCGAAAGCTGGGCGTAGAGCTTCCCCACCAGCTCGCCGGCCTTCACCGAAAGCTCTTTCTCCTTCACCAGGCGAGAGTTGCGCCTATCGGAGAAAAACGACAGCAAGTGCACCTGCTCGGGCAGCTCTTCCAAAGCAAGCGAAACGTACTGGTCGTCTGCGGCCTCCATGTCGTAGATGCGGAACTCGTCGAAATTGCACGTGATAATCCAACGCGGGCGTATGGAGTTCGGCAGATTGTCGGCATACCACTTCGCTTGCTGGTAGGGCGTCTCCGGTCCAGCCTTTTTCGATCTCACGGTTGCTTCGTCAAGGCTGATACCACGGCCTTTCATTTCTACGAGAATGCCCATATCCTCGTAGAACACGTCGATTTTGCGGCCCTTCACCTTACGTTCGAATTCCAGCGCATGGGTGGCATTCTGCACGCCCAGCACATCCTGCAAAAGCTCTATCCAAAACGAACGCGAATGCTCCTCCTCTACGCATGGGAGGGATTCCCACCTTGCTACGAAATTCTTGGCGGCGCGTTTCTGCTCTGCTAGGGTCATGAATGCTTCTTTCTCATAAATTCATCGAGGGTTCATTGTAATTCAGTTCAACAATGGCAGAAATCAAATGGAATCATTAGACCCAATGGAAAGGTTCATCGGCGTCAATTTCTCTGAAATCAGATTGAGAATCGTGCCTTCATAAAACATTCATGAAAAGTTTTGCCCAGAATTTGCCCATGGACGCAACGAAAAGAAAAAAGGTCAGAAGCATAAGCCTCTGACCTGGGAATTTGGTGGGCCCGCCCGGATTCGAACCGAGAACCAAAGGATTATGAGTCCCCTGCTCCACCGTTGAGCTACAGGCCCGTAGCATGTTCGCGCAAAAGCTTGCAGGCGTGCGCGCACGCGAAGGAACGCAAGTTCAAAAGCACGGCGCGCTGCAAACGTCCGGCGCCGCACACGGCACCTTCGCCAACTGGAACACTATTGAAAGAAAAAGGCCGGAATCACTTGATCCCGGCCTTGTCATTCGTGGTGGTCGCTACAGGATTTGAACCTGTGACCCCCGCCGTGTGAAGGCGATGCTCTCCCGCTGAGCCAAGCGACCGAATTGCGTGCTCCGTAGCGCGCTCGATATATATTAGAGGAACCCACCCTACCGCGCAACCCCTAATTTTAACTTTTTTGAAAAAGTTTGGTTGCGGCCATATGCCTGAATGCCTACAATCGTAGCGGGGTTTGTGTGCGACCATTCATGACGCGGCGCAAAACCCTCCACCCTCTCATAGAAAGAAGACGCATGAAGCACATGGTAGGACGTTGGTGCCTGCTGGCCATCGGCATCGTGGTGATGGCGGCAGGAATCGTGATCGTGACGAAATCGGCAACCGGCAACACCCCCATCTCATCGACGGGGTACGTGCTGAGCGTGGCCTTCCCCAGCGTTTCCTACGGCGTGTTCATGTTCTTCTGGAATATCGCCCTGCTGCTAGGGCAAGTGGTCATCCTGCGCCGGCACTTCAAGGCACTTGCGCTGCTGCAGATTCCCATCTCCGTACTGTTCAGCTTAAGCATCGACGCGTTCAACGGCGTGCTTTCTTGGCTTGTCCCCGCGAACTACGCGCTATCGCTGATCACGCTGGCCGTTGGCATCGCGACGCTGGCGCTAGGCGTGTCGTGCACCGTGGTGGCCAACGTGGCCATGAATTGCGGCGAAGCGCTGGTTGCCGCCATCACCAGCAAAACCGGCTGGAACTTCGGTCACACGAAGGTGGGCTTCGACATCAGCTGCGTCATCATCGCCTGCGTCGTGTCGTTTTCCACCATGGGCACGCTGGTGGGCGTGCGCGAAGGCACGGTGGCCGCGGCCGTCATCACCGGCTTCGTGGTGAACTTCTTCGTGCGCATCATGGGCGGCGCTCGCCCCGCTATCGGTGCCGAGCACGAACAAATCGCCGCGTAGCCAACGTCGAAAACGACCGCCGTTCACGCATGAGCATAGGCAACGTCAAAAGGCTGGGTTCCTTCACGAGCTAAGCATATGAAGGAACCTTGCCTTTTGACGCGATTTGCACCTAGTATATTGCGTTGCAGAAAAACCACAGGGCCCGTCCGAAAGCTGCGAAATGCATTCGGACGGGCCCTTTTCATGCCCTCATGAGCTGCTGTACAAAGCTTGCTGTGCGCTACTTCACGTGGCGCACCAGGTAGCACTTGTGGATGCGCGGGTTGCGTTCGAAGTCGTGCGGGATGGTTTGGGCCGTGATGTCCTCAAGTTCCACGCCGTACTTCTCCAGCTGCTCGAAGTCGGGCTTGAACGAGCGCAGGTTGCAGCTGAACACCGCAATGCCGCCCTTCGTCAAAAGGCGCGACACTCCCACCAGAAGCTCCACGTGGTCGCGTTGCACGTCCCACGTGCGCTTGCCCATGGCCTTCGAGTTGCTGAACGTGGGCGGGTCAACGAAGATGAGGTCGAAGCGACGCGGGTTGCGGCGGCACTGCGTGATCCAGTTCATCACGTCGCCGCGCTCGAACATGTGCTCGGGACCGGTAAAGCCGTTCTGCTCCATGTTGCGCTGCGCCCACTCAAGGTAGGTTTGCGACAGGTCCACCGTGACGGTTTCCACCGCCCCGCCGGCCGCCGCCTGCACCGTGGCCGAGCCCGTGTAGGCGAACAGGTTGAGGAAGCGTTTGCCATCGGCCATGGAGCGCACCATAGCGCGTGTGTCGCGATGGTCCAAAAACAGCCCCGTGTCCAGGTAGCCCGCCAGGTCCACTTCAAGCAGGCAGCCCGCCTCATCGACGTGCGTGACGTAGTTGCGCTTGCCCGCGCCCTGGTACTGCCCGCCGCCCTTGTCGCGGCAACGCACCTTCGAGAACACGTGGTCGGGGCGCACGCCAAGCACCACCGGCGCCACCGTCAGGATGTCGTCGAAGCGGCGGCGCGCCTTGTCCTCGTCGATGGAGCGCGGCGGCGCGTATTCGGCTATGTGCAGATACGTATTGCCCTCGGCCTGGCCGGCACCCGTATAGATGTCGATAGCAGCCGCGTAATCGGGCAGGTCGGCATCGTACACGCGATAGCACGTGATGCCCTCGCGGCGCGCCCACTTGCGGCGCTCTTTTGCCACCTTGCGCAGGCGGTCGGCAAACTGCTGCGACGTTTCCTCGAACACCTCGACAGTGTGCTCGGCCCCGCCAGCGCTGTCGGGGATGACGGCCGTGGCCATTTCGGCAGGCGCGCGCATGAACAGCTGCGCCGACACCTCCACGCGCCCGCGCCCAAAGCGCAGCGTGTCGGCCGCATCGACGCCGAAGCGGCCCTGCACGCCTTGGCCGCCCACCACCACGTACATGCTGCCCGCCGGTGCCGCCTGCGCGGCCTTCACGAACGCGGCGGCCTCCGCCTGGGCGCGCGCCTCGGACTGGATGCGGTCGCCCGCCGGCATGTTGCTGGCAACCAAGCACGGGCACTGCGCGTCCTCGGCAGCCGTTTTACCTGCGGAAAGGCGCACGGCCACGCCGCAGGCGCGCCCGGTCATGTCCGCCACCACGTGCGCGTCGCCGGCTTCGATGCTGACCACCTGTCGCAACCCCGCGCGCTTAGCGCGCGTGCGGGCGCGCGCGATGGCCGGGCTTGACGTGCAAGCGCCCACGAAGCGCACGCGCTCCAGGTCGGGGCGGTCGGACGCCGAAGCGCTGGCCGTGCCAGCGCCGCCCACCGACTCCAGGCCTTCCTCGAAACGCTCGTCGGCCTCGTCGAGCAAGCGCTCCCACGCGTCCTCGTCGAACGCCGCCCAGCCTTCAAAGCCCCAGCGGCTGCGCGCCAGGCCCGGCGCCATGTCGCAGGCCATGCCGGCAGCTTCCACCACCAGCGAGCCGTCGCCGCACGCCGGGTCCACCAGCGCCGCCGTCTTGCACGACTCGTCCCACTGCGCCATGGCAAGCGCGCCGGCGGACAGCGCGCACTCAAGCGGCGCGTCCTGGCCCGCATCGGGCTCCAAGTAAGCGCGCGCGTACAGCGATTCGCCCGACAGGTCCAGCGAGATGGTGGCGCGGTTTTCACGCACGCGCACGTCGATGCTGGCATCGGGATCGGCGCTGTCCACGTTCGGGCGCGCCCCCGTGCGCTCGCGCAGCGCGTCGCAAATGCCGTCTTTGACCTTCAGCTCCGTGAAGTGGGTGTTGCGCAGCTCGTCGTTCATGCCGTGCGCATGCACGGCGATGCTGGCGCCCGGAGCGATGACCTCGTGCCACGGGATGCGGCGGATGCCCTCGTACAGCAGGCTGGCGTCGCCGGCGTTCACGCGCCGCACCACCAGCGTGATGCGCGAGGCCAAACGCGACCACAGGCACACGCGCTGCGCCACCGCGGCCGTGCCGTAAAACGACACGCCGCCGTGCAGCGGGCGGATGCGGCGGGCGCGCAGGTGCTTAAGCTCGGCAGCCAAAAACTGCTCGAAGCCCGCCAGGCAGCTGGCAAACAGCTCGTATTCAACTCGTTCATTCGTGCTTGTCATTTCGAAGTCTTTCTTGAGGCGTCGAATATTCGGGCGCGCGGCCCTCAACCGAAAAGAAACGCGAGCCGTAAGCGACCCGCGTTTCCATTTAATCTTCCAGGTAATCCTTCAGCTTCGAGCTGCGGGAAGGATGGCGCAGCTTCGCAAGCGTTTTGCTTTCGATCTGGCGAATGCGCTCGCGCGTGACGCCGAACTCGCGCCCGACCTCTTCAAGCGTGCGCGGGTGGCCGTCTTCCAGGCCGAAGCGCAGGCTGATGACCTTGCGTTCGCGCTCGGCCAGGCCGTCAAGCACCTTCGATAGCTGCTCTTGCAACATGCTGAAGCTGGCGGCGTCGGGGGGCACAACGGCGGCGTCGTCCTCGATGAAGTCACCGAGCTGGGAATCCTCTTCCTCGCCGATAGGCGTTTCCAGCGAAACCGGCTCTTGGCTGATCTTCTGGATTTCGCGCACGCGCTCGGCGGGCAGGCCCATCTCCTTGCCGATTTCCTCGGGCGTTGGTTCGCGACCAAGCTCCTGCAGCAGCTGGCGCTGGATACGCACGAGCTTGTTGATGGTTTCCACCATGTGCACCGGGATGCGGATGGTGCGCGCCTGGTCGGCGATGGCGCGCGTGATGGCCTGGCGAATCCACCACGTGGCGTACGTGGAGAACTTGAAGCCCTTCGTGTAGTCGAACTTCTCGACGGCGCGGATCAGGCCCAGGTTGCCTTCCTGGATAAGGTCCAAAAACAGCATGCCGCGGCCAACGTAGCGCTTGGCGATGGATACGACCAGACGCAGGTTCGCCTCGATAAGCTGCTGCTTGGCGTCAAGGCCCACCTGCTCAACGCGGCCCAGGCGGCGCTTTTCGCGGCGATCGAGCTCGCGGCCTTCCTCTTCGGCCTTGTCAAGCTCGGCCGTAGCGGCAACACCGGCCTCGATCTTCATGGCCAGGTCGATTTCCTCGGCGGCGGTAAGCAGCGGAACCTTGCCGATTTCCTTCAGGTACATGCGCACCGGGTCGCCCGTAAGCATGGTGACGTTGGCGGCTTCGTTGCGCTTGCGAACCGAGCTGCGCGTCTTTTTCGCGCGCACCTTCGGCAGCGACACGTCGGAAGCAGCTTTGAGCTCTTCCTCGGGAATGCCTTCGAGCAGGTCCTCTTCCTCGCCATCCTCGTTGATGTTCGATTCGGGCTTGTCGTCAGAGGCAACCTCGGTGCTGCTCATATCGGGCTCGACGTCGTCTGCGTCAAGCACGTCCTCGTCCTCCAGCACTTCTTCCTCAACGACCGGCGCAGCCTTTGCGGCAGCTTTTGCGGTTTTCTTCGCTTTGGAAGCAGTTGCTTGGTTCTTCGAAGCTTGAGCCACGTGTTCTTCCTTTCGACAGGATAAATAGCGCCCTTTTACGTTCCGCAAAAAGGGCGCAAAGATGCATCAAATTAAGATAGCATAATTTCCCCGTTTAATAAAGGGACGAACAGGGAAAAGTTCATGCGAACCCGAAGTTTCGGCGTCAGCGCAGCACGCGAAAGCCTCGCACGAACACCGCTTGCCACGGCAACGAACGCAACGCCGCAAGCACGTTCTTCGCCGCGGCGCCAAGCAGCGCCGCCGACGCGAGACGCCGCTGCCGGCAATGCGCCGCGCCCGCAGGCCGCCGCACGCTTACAGCAAGTCGTCGGGGTCCACGTCCACCGCCACGTTCACCCATTTGTCGGGCTTGCGGCGTCTGAAGTACGGCAGCAGCACGCGCGAGATGTCGGCGTCGGCGGGGCACTTCAGCACCACATGCCAGCGGTACGTGTTGCGCAGCTTCGCCAGAACGCACGGCGTGGCGGGCAGCACAACCCAATCCTGCCCGCCGTAGCTGCGCACGGCTTTGTCCAGGTCGCGTTGGATTTCCTTCGCAAGCGCCTGCACGTCGGGCTCGTGGGCGCCCCACACCAGCACGTTGGCCATGCGCACGTAGGGCGGATATCCCAGCAAGCGACGCTTCGGCAGCTCGTCGCGCAGAAACAGCGCGCGGTCGTAACGCGCCGCCGCGCGGATAGGAGCGGCGTCCGACTCGTAGGTTTGCACGAGCACGCGGCCGGGCAGCTCGGCGCGCCCGGCACGGCCGGCCACCTGCTCGATAAGGTCGAACGTGCGCTCGTGCGCGCGGTAGTCGGGCAGCTGCAGCTGCGTGTCGGCGTTGATGACGCCCACGAGCGTGACGTCGTCGAAGTCAAGGCCCTTCGCAATCATCTGCGTACCTAACAGCACGGCGGCGTCGGCAGCGGCGAACTGCTCGAGCAGGCGCTGGTGCGCGCCTTTGCCACTGGTGGTATCGGCGTCCATGCGGATGATGGGCACATCCGGCCCCACGCCCTCCATACCGTCAAGCACCACGCGCAGCTCGTCTTCCACGCGCTGCGTTCCCGCGCCGAACTTCTTAAGGTAAGGGCTTTTGCACTTCGGGCACACCGGCGGCGTGGCCTGGCGGAACCCGCAATGGTGGCAGATAAGGAAGTTGCCGCGCTCGTGGTAGGTCAGCGACGTTTCGCAGTGCGGGCACTTCGGCACGAACCCGCATTCGCGGCACAGCAGAAACTTCGCGAACCCGCGCTGGTTGAGCAGCAGCACCGCTTTGCGCCCGGCCGAAAGCTCTTCTTGCAGCCCGCACACAAGCGCCGCCGAGAACATGGAGCGCGACCCTTCGGCGAACTCGCGCGCCATGTCCACCACGCGCACCTCGGGCATAGGCCGGCCGTTGGCGCGCTCGGGCAAAAGCACCTGCTCCCACAGCGGGTTTTTCGCGCACTGGTACAGCGACTCGATGGAAGGCGTGGCACTGCCGAGCACCACGGCCGCCCCGCTGCGACGGGCCATCCACACGGCCACGTCGCGCGCATGGTAGCGCGGCGCGCTGTCTTGCTTGTAGCTGCCCTCGTGCTCCTCGTCGATGACGATGAGCCCGATGTTGGCAAGCGGCGTGAACAGGGCGCTGCGTGCGCCCACCACCACGCGGGCCGCGCCCGAGCGGATGAAATCCCACTGGTCGAAGCGCTCGCCGGCCGACATGCGCGAATGCATGACGGCCACCGTGTCGCCGAAGCGTCCGCGGAAGCGCCCCACCGTCTGCGGCGTCAGCGAGATCTCAGGCACCAAAACGCACGCGGTGCGCCCCTGCGCCAGCACGCGCTCGATAGCCTGCAGGTACACCTCGGTTTTGCCCGAGCCCGTGACGCCGTCCACCAGCACCACGCGCCCGCAGCCGGCATCGCACGCGCGCTCGATAGCGGAAAGCGCCGCAGCCTGGCCTGCCGTAAGCGCGGGCTTGGCCGAAGGGACATGCTGCCGGTTGCAATCGGTTACCGGCCCTGAAGCCGCGCCCTGCACGCCGCGCATGCGGCGGCGGCGCACCACGCGCACCACGTCTTTGGCCTCAAGTGCCTTGAGTACCGACGACACCGCTCCAAACTGGGCCGCCAGCTCAGCCACGCGCAGCTCGCCACCGCGCAGCGCCTCGACCACCTGCGCCTGCTTCACCGCGTTCTTGCGCGGCGAAAACGCGACCAGCGCCGGCCCCGGCACCACCCAGCGATCGTCCACCTCGCCCACGGCAGGCTGTTCAAGCCGCCAGCGACCATCGCGGCCGCGCACCATGCGCGCCACGCCGCCGGGCGGCGTGAACAGGCGCACGCACGCGGAAAGCGGCGCGATGTAGCGCTCGGAAAGCCACTGCGCGCACGCAGCGCCTTCCTCGTCGAAATACGGTCGGCTGACGGCGCGCACGATGGCCTTGAGCTTCGCCGGGTCCACCTCAGCCGGCCAATCAGGCCCGCCCGGCTGGCCGTATTCGCGAATGTCCACCACGAACCCGATGGCCCGCCGGTGACCGAACGGCACCAGCACGGCCGCGCCAACGGCCACGGCGTAGTCGCACTGCGCATCGGCACCCTCTTCGTCGCCCGCTCCTTCGCATGCGGCGGCGAACAGCCCCTCTTCGGGAACCGCGTAGGTATAAGGCGCGTCAAGCGCCTGCGTAGGTATGTCCAAGATGACGTGAGCTAGTTTCATAGCGAATCAGTATACCAGCGAATGCGCGGGTTTCGCTCGAAAAGCGAACAAATGAACGCTTTTGCATGCCCTCTCTTTCCGGCGCGGAACGAAACAGACGGCAAAACCAGCGCCATGCCCAGCCAGCCCACCGCCCCGCAAACACACCGTACAGTCACCGCAAGCAAAAAACGGCGCCGTAGGCACAAGCCCACAGCGCCGTAACATCCACGCTCGAAAAACTTCCGCTACCCCCAGTACGAGTCGAGCACGCAAGTTCCTTTTGCCGCTAACTTTCGTCAACGTTGAAGAACACGCCCACGGCATGGCTGACCGACCCGTCGCTGCGGCGGTTCGCGTTGCTGACGGAGCGGAACCACACGGACACGGGCGCGCCACCGATGTCGGCCAGGCGAAACTACGTGGGCAACGCGCCGTCGCGCGCGATGGCCGCCGCGAACTGCCCGCGGTCATCGGGGTGCACGATGTACAGAAACGAATGGCCGTTGAACCGCTTGACGTCATCGGTTCCGTAGCCCAAATGCTTATAAAAAAGCCTGCTGGCGTACGTAACGGTCAGGTTGTCGTCGAGCAATCCCTCGACGACGCCGACCGCACAGTTCGCTTCCAGCAGGCTTTGCACGTGTTGCCTGGTCAGGGCATCCAATGCGTCGTAGTCATTGACAACCTTGTGTCGTCGTCAACGGTCAGCTGAACGGCGCGCTTGGCGTTGCCCCATCCGGGCCCTCTTCTCTCGCACAGAGTATGTTAGCCCTCTTGTTATGCCAGATTGCACGCCTTTTTCAAAGCTTCAGCCTTGTCGGTGGCCTCCCAAGTGAACTCGGGAAGCTCGCGACCGAAGTGGCCGTAGGCGGCCGTCTTGCGGTAAATGGGGCGGCGCAGGTTCAGCTCGTCGATGATGGCGCCGGGGCGCAGGTCGAACACTTCGGAGACGGCGCGCTCGATGTCGGCCACGGGCACGGACTCGGTGCCGAACGTGTCCACCATGATAGACACGGGCTGAGCCATGCCGATGGCGTAGGCAACCTGCACCTCGCAGCGGTGCGCCAAGCCGGCGGCCACCACGTTTTTCGCCACCCAGCGCGCCGCGTAGGCAGCCGAGCGGTCCACCTTCGTGCAGTCCTTGCCTGAAAATGCGCCGCCGCCGTGACGGCCCATGCCGCCGTAGGTGTCGACGATAATCTTTCGGCCGGTCAAGCCGCAGTCGCCCATGGGGCCGCCGATGACGAAGCGGCCGGTGGGGTTGATGTGGATGTCGGCGTCGGGCGCAAGCTCCACGCCTTCGCGCGCAAGCACGGGGCGGATGACGTTCGCCTCGATCTCGGCACGCAGCTGTTCGGTGGAGATCTCCTCGGAATGCTGCGTGGACACGACCACCTTCTCCACGTTGACGGGCTTGTCGTCCACATAGCGCACGGACACCTGCGTTTTGCCGTCGGGTCGCAGGTAGGGCATGGTGCCGTCCTTGCGCACCTTGGCCAGCTGCTCGGACATGCGTTGCGCCAGGTAGATGGGCATGGGCATGAGCGTGGACGTCTCGTCGCAGGCGTAGCCGAACATCATGCCCTGGTCGCCGGCGCCGATCTTCTCATACGGGTCGTCGCCGGCCTGGCCGTGCTGGGCCTCGTAGGACTCGTCGACGCCCTGCGCGATGTCGGGACTTTGGTCGTGGATGGCGTTGAGCACGCCGCACGTGTCGCAGTCGAAGCCGTACTTCGCGCGGTCGTAGCCGATCTCGCGCAGCACCTCGCGCGCGATGGCCGGCACGTCGACGTATGCCTGGGTGCGGATCTCGCCGGCCACGATGATCATGCCCGTGGTGGCCATGGTCTCGCAGGCGCAGCGCACCTGCGTGGGGTCTGCCGGCTGGCCCGACGGGGACACGTAGCCCTGCTTGGCAAGCTCGGTTTCCTTCTCCAGGATGGCGTCGAGCACGGCATCGGAGATCTGGTCGCACACCTTGTCGGGATGACCCTCGGTGACGGATTCGGACGTGAACAGGTAAGAATTGTGCGCGTTGGCCATAGATGTTCCTCCTTCATCGTTGTCGGCCGGACCACCTTGGGGCCGCTTGCCCCAGGTTGGTGTCGGGATCAGCGAGCCAACCCTCTCCCCCGACTCTTGATAAACGGATATGCTCGGGCGACCGCGCAAAGGCCGCCCGCGTTTATGCTAGCTGCGAATACTACCACACAGGCAGCATTTGTCACGCAGCCGCGGCCGCGCGCGTGGAATCACCATATATAGGTACGCGTGCTAACGAATCGAAGCGGGCAGGCGTTGGAAAACCACCCCGCCCGCTTCGCAACAGATGCTGGCGGAACGAATGCTAGCGCGTGAATCGACGCCGGGCCACAGCCGCTATCGCCGCCACCCCCGCCGCGGCAACGGCCGCTACACCGCCCGCAAAGGCAAGCAGCCCGGTCGCATCGCCGGTGGTAGCAAGCCCCGCGGACGAAGCGCCCTTTTGAGCTGCCGAAGAGGCGCTAGCGGCAGACGCTTTCTGCTTATCCAAGCCCTGGCCAGAACCATTTCCGGAATCAGGGGCACCGGCGCCTTCCTCGCCCTCCAAGTCACCCGGCTCATCAACGCCGCCAGACCCATCGCCATCAGCGGGCTTATCCACATCGCCTCCATCGCCGGGCTTGTCGCTATCGCCCGGTGTCGGATCGGGGGTAGGCTCAGGTGCGGGCGCTGCCTTCGACAGCCCGTCCATGGCAAGCTGCAAGTTCACCAACGCATCGTTGACCTGCACCTTCGTCGCGTACGTTGCATCAAGCACCTCATGCGCCGCCGCAAGCTTCGCCGCAAAGATCGACCAGGTTTCAGGCGTGTAGTCGGCCTCGGAAAGCGTTTGCGCCTTGGCCACCAGCGCCGCAAGTTCGGCGGTATCGCCAGCCTGCTCGCGCCAGTTGTACGTCAGCACCAGCGCATCGTCATCGCCCTTAGCAAGGCCATCGAAGTCACCGTCGGCAGAGTTGCCGTAAGCAAGCAAAGTCAACTGATAGCCGTTGAGCGCCACGATCTGCGCCGCATAGTCGTTCGATGACCCTCCCACAACGTCAAGCGACAAACGCTCGCCCGCCTTGCTGAAGGCGGCGACATACACATCGGAAGCGCCCTTGTTCAGGTCCTTGAAGTCGAAATCGGTGCCGCTCGAGTTGCCCAGCACCACATAACGGTCGTCAAGCTCCACCACGCACTCGGCCTCGTTGGACTCCGAGCTTTTGAGCGTCTGCACCCACTCCACCGCGCCGGAGGCAGACAGCTTCATGATGTAGCTGTTTTCGTAGCCGCTGGTCACACCGGTAAACGTACCGTCCTGCGACTTCGTGCTGCCAAGCATGACGAAGCCTCCGTCGGAAGTGGCGGCCGCGCCGTTAAGGTACTCGTTCGAGCTGCCGCCGTACGTGCGAAGCCACTCGATGGTGCCCTCAGACGCGCTCACCTCGGCTGCGAACAGGTCGAACGTGTTCCCGAAGTGCTCGGCATTGGCGAAATCTCCATTATAGGACGACTTGATGCCCGTCACCACGAAATTACCGTTGCCCAAAACGTCCAGGCCGAAATCGGAAGACTCGAGGTTTGTCCCGCCGATGGGGCGCGTCCAGGAAAGCGTGCCGTCGGCAGCGTAGCGCGCAACCACCAGGTTGAAGATACCGCGGTTAAGCTCGGTCAAGTCGCCATCGTGCGAAGACGTTTCGTACAACGCGATGCAACCGCCATCGGGCAGCGCCTTGACCTGCTTAGCCTGGTCATGCCCAGAACCCGAAAGACCGCCCATCCACACCAGGTTGCCTGCAGCATCGAAGCGCGCAACGAAGCTGTCCGTCTGGCCGAACACGCCGTCTTCGTGGGCAAGGGCGGCGAAATCGCCAGCCGGCACGCCGTCAGGGGACGTGTAGCCGCCGCACAGCACGAAACCACCATCGGCCGCCGCATCAACGCTAGCGGCATACGACACGTAGCCGTTTTCCATGCCGCCAAGCTCAAACGTGCTGACGCGCGTGCCATCTGGCGTGCGCACGTCAACGTATGCGCAGGCCGGGCCGCGCTGCAGCCCGTCAAAGTCGCCGTCCTGGCTGTAGGTCTGACCTACCGTGACCAAATTTCCGTTGGCAAGGACCGTCGCATCGGCCGGATACTCCGCATTCGTCCCGCCCAGCGTGTCCTTCCACGCATACTCGAAATTCGGCAGCTCCACTTTCACCGGCTCGAAGTACGGCGGCACATCGGTCTGCTTCGCCGCGGCAGGGTCGAACTTCAGGCGAACATCACCCATCGACCCATCGATGTGGATAAGCACGGGATTCTCAAGGCTGGTCAGCTGGATGGTGGTGCTCTTCACGCGCGTGGTGGCGTCGTAGGTGTCGGACAAGGCATCAACCATAGTGCCGTCGCCCCTGTCATAAGACACGTCGCCCAAGATGGTGGGGCTCACCTCGCTGCCCATGATGGTGGCGCGCGTGAAGTACACCGTTACCGTGTACAATTCGCCGGTCTTCTCAACGTATGCATCGGAGTACAGCATGGGCGCCATCATGGAGTCGACGTCCTCGCCGGCCTTCCACGCCGCCACCGGCACCAGCGAGCGCTCTTCGGCGTGCGTCTGCAGCTTCGCAGCATCAAGGCTGGTCACAAAGCCATCCGCCTTGCCGGCAAGGCCCTCGAACATGCCATCGGTAGACTTGGTCGTGCCGCACACCAGCACGTTATCAACCCCGTCATACGCAATGCCCTCCACGGCGTCGTCATCGTTACCGCCAAACGACTCCACACCAAGGCGGGCGCCGTCATCGGACAGGTGCGCTACGAACGCATCCTTTTTCTGGCAAGCATCCGTGCCCGAAAAGTCACCGTCGTTCACCTTGTGGGTGCCTGCAAGCAGGTAGCCTTCCGTTGTGCTGGTCAGCACCGCCTCGCCGGCAACCTCCTCGCTATCTTCGACAAGGTTCGACCATTCAACGTATCCCGTCGCCGAAATCTTCAGCGCAAATGCTGCCGATTTTGCCCCGTCATCGTCGGTTCCCGCCAAATCGCGCGTGCCCAAATCGCCCGAAGCCGATTCCGTGGTGCCCGCGATAACGAAGCCGTTATCGTATGTTGGCGTGCCGTCTTTGACACTTGAAAGCGTGGCCTTGGCGCGCGTGACGGCCATGGCCTTATCGGAGCCGTCTCCGCCATACGTGCGAAGCCATTCGCGGTTGCCCTGCTCGTCGAACTTGGCGACAGCCACGTCGTAGCCACCCTTTGAACTGGCCATATCGCCGTCAGCCGCATTCGAATAGCCAACCGCAAGGTAGCCCGCGTTCACATCAACTTCCTCGCCAAGATTGTCGGCGTCTTTCGCCTTCGCCGCGGAAACAGGAACCACGTCCTCGAACCGTTCGGTGGCCGAGATGCCCGATTCCGTGGCGGTACCGCCGGTGCGGCTGACCCACACCAGGTTCAAATCGTCGTCGTATTTCGCCAAGATGGCATCGGCGTCCGTGCCAGTCTTGCCGGTAGCCTCCATGTCGCCATCGTGCGAGTTCGAGAAGCCCGAAACCACGAATCCGCCGTCGGTCGCATACGTCACCTTCGTAAGGCCGTCTTTGTCGGAACCGCCGAACGTGACCGCCTTCACCAACTGGCCACTGGCATCGAACTTGGCCATTAAGCCATCGTTGCCGCCTTTGTTCTGCCCCACAAGGTCGCCATCCGCCGACTGAGTAGCGCCTACGGCAATAAATCCGCCGTCATCGGTTTCTATAACGCTTGCAAACGAGTCGTTTTTCGAACCGCCTGCAAGCGTATGCCACAGTTTCTTGCCGTCCTGGTCGTAATGGACCAGCGCGGCATCGGACTTGCCGTGCGCCTGCTCGTCAACGTTGTTTTTCGCGCCGTCATACGTGCCAGCAGCAACAAACGTGCCGTCGGACAGGCGCAACGTTTGCCCGAGCGTATCGCACCCAAGAGCCGTGCTCGACGCCGTGCCGGCCCCGCCGAACAGGCTCGTCCATTTCACCAGCTGGTCCTCCGACGCGCCGGCAGCTGCCGGCGCGCCGCAAGCCAATGCAGCCGCCAACGCAACCGATGCGCCCGCCGTCGTGAGCTTATACCGTTTCGACACTTCCATTCCCCTTCGATCGTTTCGTTCCAAGCAGTGTTAGACAGTGTTTACCGTTAACTAGGGCGAACAGTATACGAGAAGGTAGCGAAAGTTACCAGAGGATAATTGACGTTTTCATAGGAATGGTTTGCTGTGCATCATGTTGGGATTCGCTGCAGCAAAATGCCTGGTCGTCGAACAAACGTCGCTATTCTTAAACTTACGGAATACGAACATTTGTTGCATATTATGTGCAGTCGGCCAAGCCGTAAAGCTGCCAATACACCGCGCGTGCTAAACTGGCTGCAAGCAACCAAAGCGCCCAAAGGGAAAGGCAGCCGCATGACCGAAACCACCCAGCCCGTTTTCAAGAACGCCGCGTACACGCAGGAGTACATCGACATCGCGAACAGCCTTGACGGCGACGTCCCCGGCCGCCGCGCCGCGCGCGCCTACATGGACGCGTCCACGGCCATCGTGCACCACCAGGTGGTGTCCACCAGCTTCGTGCCGAAGCTCTACGACGCCGCATCGCGCCAGGTCATGCGCGATGTCGTTGAAACCACGCACCGCATCCTGTGCAAGGTCATGCAGCACTACCTCGACGACGCCGAGTACCGCAAGGTCTTCGACTACGACCCGCGCCTGGCCGAGCTCATCTTGGTCCCGCGCGGCTACGACGCGCTGCTGCCGTTCGCCCGCTTCGACATCTTCCTAGACGAGAGCACTGGCGACGTGGCGTTTTGCGAGTTCAACGGCGACGGCAGCTCGGGCATGAACGAGAACCGCGAAATCACGCACTCCGTGGAGCAAACGGCCACGTTCAAGGAATTCGCCAAGCGTCACCACGTTGAAGCCTGCGAGCTGTTCGATGCTTGGGTTTCCGAGTTCATCAACATCTACAACACGTACGAAGGCCGCGTGGAGCACCCGCGCTTCGCCATCTGCGACTACCTGGAAAACGGCGTCGTGGACGAGTTCCACCTGTTCGCGCAGCGCTTCACCGATGCGGGCTACCCCTGCACCGTGTGCGACGTGCGCGACCTCACGTTCGACGGCGAAGTGCTGCACGACGCGCAAGGCCAGCCCGTGCACGCCATCTGGCGCCGCTGCGTCACGAACGACGTGCTGGAATATTGGGACCAGTCGCAAGCGCTCAACGAAGCAGTGAAAGCGCAGAAAGTGGCGCTCATCGGCAGCTTCGCCGGGCACATCGTGCACGACAAGCAGATCTTCGAAGCGCTGTTCAACCCCGCCACGCAGGCGTTTTTGACGCCCGAGGAGATCGCGTTCGTGGAGCGCACCGTGCCGCAAACGCGCTACCTCGACGAGCGCGAGGTCGATCTTGACGCCATCCGCGCCGACAAGGACGCCTGGATCATCAAGCCCACCGACGCCTACGGCGCGGCCGACGTGTACGCAGGCTGCTTCCAAACGCAGGAAGAATGGGACGCCATCGTGGCGAAGTTCGCCAACGGGGCCGCCGGGGCGCCATTTTTGGTGCAGCGCTACATCACGCCGTTCAAGACGCAGATCCTCGTCCCCGACAACGACATCGCGAGCCTGCCCGACGAAGAAGTGCAGCGCGAGCCGGTGCTTTACAACAACCTGGAGGGCCTGTACTGCTACAACGGCACGTTCCAGGGCATCTTCAGCCGCCTGGGGCCCTACCCCACCATCTCAAAACCCATGAAGGGCATCACCTGCGCCACCATCTGGGTGGACTAAGGCCGCTTAAAGCATCAGCGCGCAAGAACCGCCTCGCTTCCCGCAAGCGATCAAGGCGGTTTCTTGCGCACATCGCCTAAGGGCGTCCGAACCGCAAACGCTCAACGTACCGAAAGAGCCCTATGCAAGCACTCAACAAACTCGTTGCCATTGGCAGCACGGTCCTGCTTGCCGTCACGCTTATAGCGGCCGGCTTCGCCGCCGTGGCGGTGCCCGACTGGGCCACCGTAGCGCTCTCGCGCGCCTTCTCGGGCTGCGATCAGCCGCTCGCGCCGTTTACGCACGACGAGCTCACGTCTATGGCTGTGGCAGGCAAGCACTACACGTTCGACTCGAACAACGCCGATGAGCTGAACGAGGCCATTGCCGCCGCAAACGCCTCAGCCGAGGCCGACGGCCGCGCCACGGTTATAGGGGAAGCAAGCGAAACCCGTCGCTTGCCCGCCGACGCCATCAGCCACCTCGACGACGTGTACCGGGTAGTCAGCGTGGCAAAACCGGCGCTGGCGGTTATCGCCGTGCTGTGCGTTGCCGGCCTTGCACACGTCGCCGTGCGCATCAACCGTCGCGTCTTAGGGCGCGTGCTCATCGCCGGCGGCGCGTTCGTGCTTGCAGCGTTTGCCGCACTCGGCATCTGGGCGCTTGTCGACTTCTATGGGCTGTTCGGCGTGTTCCACAGCCTGTTTTTCCAAGCAGGAACATGGACGTTTTCCATAGACAGCCTGCTTATCACCCTGTATCCAACCGCTTTTTGGATGGGCATGGCGGGCATCTGGCTTGCAGTAACGTGCGGGCTGTCTATACTTGCTGTACTTGTTGGTTTTACGTTAGGACATAAGCAACATGACTGAGAACAAACCGGTGCGCGTTCGCTTCGCACCTTCCCCCACGGGCAAGCTGCACGTCGGCGGCGCCCGCACGGCCATTTACAACTGGGCATTCGCTCGCGCTACGGGCGGCACGTTCATCCTGCGCATCGAGGACACCGACCCCGAGCGCTCCACGGAAGAGAACACGCAGGTCATCCTCAACGCCATGAAGTGGCTTGGCCTTGACTGGGACGAAGGCCCCGAGGTTGGCGGGCAGGCCGGCCCCTACTTCCAGACGCAGCGCTTCGACACGTACGCCGCCGCGCTTGAGCGCCTGAAGGAACGTGGCATGGTGTACCCGTGCTTCTGCACGAAAGAAGAGCTTGACGCCAAGCGCGCCAAGGCCGAAGCCGAGGAAGGCGGCTATGCCGGTTACGACCGCACGTGCCGCAACATCGACCCGGCCGAGGCCTCCCGCCGCATCGAGGCTGGCGAGCCGCACGTGTGGCGTCTGAAGGTTCCCACCGACCATGGTCCTATCGAGTTCGAGGACGCCGTCTACGGCCACATGTCCTTCCCCGCCGACGTCATGGACGACATGATCGTCGTGCGCACCGATGGCACGCCCACGTACAACTTCGCCGTGGTGTGCGACGACGCCAACATGGGCATCACGCACGTCATCCGCGGCGACGACCATCTGTCCAACACGCCGCGCCAGATCCTCATCTACGAGGCGCTCGGTTACGACGTGCCCATGTTCGCTCACCTGTCCATGATTCTGGGCGCAGACGGCCATAAGCTGTCCAAGCGCCACGGCGCCGCAAGCGTCGAGGAGTTCCGGGACCGCGGCTTCTTGCCTGACACCATGGTGAACTTTCTGGCGCTGCTCGGCTGGAGCCTTGACGGCGAAACCACGCTCATCGACCGCGAAACGCTGTGCAAGTCTTTCACGCTCGACCGCATCACGAAAAAAGACGCCGTGTTCGACGAAACGAAGCTCGAATGGATGAACGGCCAGTACATCCAGCGCATGGGCGCCGAAGCCTGGGTTGCCGCCGCACGCCCGTGGCTTGTCGAAGCCGGCGCAACCGAAGCCGACATCGACGCGCGCCCCGAGTGGTACGCTAAGCTGTACCCGCTGGTATCCGAGCGTCTGCAGCGCCTCGACGAGGTGCCGGCGAAGCTTGCCTACATGTTCTGGGGCGCCCAAGTTCCCGAGCTCGACGAGAAATCGGTTAAGAAGGTGCTACTCAAGGAAGGCGCCCGCGCCGACGAGGCCCTGGCGAACTGCCGTGCCATCCTGGCCGACGAGTCCCGCCCCTGGCAGGCGGCAGGCCTGGAAGCCGCCTGCCGCGAGCTGGGCGACACCATGGACATGAAGCTGAAGTTCGTGCTGCAGCCGCTGCGCGTCGCCGTGTGCGGCAACATGGTCTCCCCGCCGCTGTTCGAGTCCATCGAGTTGCTGCCCCGCGAAGACGTGCTCGCCCGCATCGACCAGGTAACCGCGCAGGTCTTCGGCGCCTAAGGCTTTACGCAAGAGCAAGCGTCTCGACGTCGCAGAAATGTAACAGGAACGCCCGCGACAAACCGCGGGCGTTCCTGCATCAAGCCTATCGGAACCATGTGACACCGTGCTCATTGCCCAACGCCCACCGCAGCGCATCGGCACAAAGGCCTATCCGCATCCGCAAACACGTTCAATCCACCATGTTCCGTTAACAACTTCAGCCACGATGCAGGGCGCGTGCTAATATAAGCGGCGTCAAACACCGTTAGGAGCACCTCATATGAGCGATTCCGAAAACAAAGAAACCAACCTCAACAACACCTGTCAGCAGGGCAGTCAAACCGCAGGCGAGCAACCGACGACACCCAGCTATCCCGCAAACCAGCCGACATCTTCCAATCCGCAAAACACTGCAGGTGCACCGGCACCGCAACCCTACGCCGCCATTCCGCCTCAACAGCAACCATACGTGGCCGGTCAGGCGCCCCAACAGCCCTATTACGCTGCGCCTCAGAACCCCTACGGCGCCCCGCCAAGCCCCTATGGTGTGCCCGCAGCTCCGCAACAGCCGAAGAAGAAGTGGCCCTGGGTCCTGATTGCCTGCGTGCTGGCGTTTTTGCTTGGACTGGGAGGCTGCGTCGGCTGCGCCACCATCAGCATGGTCACCGACTCGCTGCACACCCGCTCCGACTCCATCCATTCCTACGACTACGACGATCCCTACGGGTACGACCCCGCAGACGCGCCCGACTCCGACGCATACGGCAGGTTCACGCTTGGCGATATCCAAGACGCCGCCGGCAACCTTCCCAACCAGGTCCAAGACGGCAAGGCAACCGCAGGCGTCTACGTTGTTGGTCGCGATATCGACGCTGGCGAATATTTCCTGCAAGGAAGCCCCTCCGTTGAAAGCGAGTTCTACCTGTTCGACCCCGAAGGATCGGGCACGTTTAGCCTTGATTGCGCCGTGTCTTACACCGGCAACTACTTTGCCGAACTCGAAAACGGCGAGGTCATCGCGTTCATGCCTAAAATCGGCGATGCCCTGATGGTCCCCTCGGACGAGGCCGATTTCCAACCGCAGCAGCCCTATCAAAGCGGCCTGTACCGCGTTGGCACCGACATCCCCGCCGGAACGTACACGGTCACGGTCAGCCCGAACGCGCCGCACGACGCCTCGCAAGATTACGCCGCATACGTCATGCAGGACCTCGACTTCGACGACGACTCCATCACCGACTCCGTGTACCTGCTACGCGGAAGCACCCAAACCATCACCGTGAACGACGGCGACTGGCTTGAACTGTTCGGAACCGTCGCAACCCCGCCGAACTAGCACAGCAACCCCGGAAAGGACGCCCATGCTTCCTGAAAACCCCACGCTCCAGCAAATCCAAGCTTACTTCGCCAACGACAAATTCGCCACACAAGCCGCTGGTTGCACCATCGTGGAGGGAAGCCGCGGACACGCCGTCTGCGAGATGGTACTAGACGACAAACATCGCAACGCGCAAGGCGGCGTCATGGGAGGCGCCATCTTCACGCTTGCCGACTTCTGCCTAGCCGTTGCCTGCAACATCGGCGAGCAACCCACCGTTTCGGTCAGCAACACCATCGAGTTTTTAAGCGGCGCGAAGGGTTCGAAGCTCATAGCCACGTGCGATGCTGACAAATCGGGCCGCAAGCTGGGCTTTTACACCGTCGATGTTGCCGATGACACCGGACGCAAAGTATCACGCATGACCGCAACGTGTTTCCGCTAACGCGCAAAAAAACTTTTCGAAATAGGGTCTTGCGCAAAGCTGGCATTGCCGTATAATAGCCTTCGCACCTTGTTCGGGGCCTTAGCTCAGCTGGGAGAGCGCATGGCTGGCAGCCATGAGGTCAGGGGTTCGATCCCCCTAGGCTCCACCAAATTTTCAAGCCGCCTGCATGGGCGGCTTTTTTATTGTCAAGGGAAGGGAAACCATGGCTCAGCAAACAACCAGCGCAAGCTCTGCCCGGGACTCGTTCACCTCACGCACCGCCTTTATCATCGCGTGCATCGGTTCGGCCGTCGGCCTGTCCGGCATCTGGCTGTTCCCCTACCGCGTATCGCAGCTTGGCGGCGCGGCATTTCTCATTCCCTACCTCTTCTTCGTGGTGCTGCTTGGCCTCACCGGCGTCGTCGGCGAGATGTCGTTCGGCCGCGCCATGCAAACCGGCCCCATGGGCGCATTCGGCAAAGCGCTGTCCCTGCGCAACGTCCCCCATGCGAGCGCCATCGGCAAGATCATCGGCATCGTACCGGTGCTTGCCGCACTCGGCATCGCCATCGGATACACCGTGGTGCTCGGCTGGTTTTTGAAATACCTCGTCACCGCAACAACGGGTCAGCTGCTTGTGCAAGACAGCATGGGCGCGTTCTTTGGCGGCATCACCGGCGATTTCGGAAGCGTCGGCTGGCATGCTGCGGCGCTCATCATCACGCTGGCCGTCATGGTGCTGGGCATCTCGCGCGGCATCGAGCGTCTGAACAAGGTCATGATGCCCCTGTTCTTCGTGCTGTTCGTGGTGCTGCTTGTGCGCGTGGCGTTCCTGCCCGGCGCGCTTGACGGATACGCGTACCTGTTCATGCCCCGCTGGGAAGCGCTCGCGAACCCGCAGACGTGGGTATTGGCGCTTGGTCAGGCGTTCTTCGGCCTGTCCCTGGCCGGCGGCGGCACGCTGGTCTACGGCAGCTACCTCAAGAAGGATGTGAACGTGGTGTCCTCGGCGAAAAACGTCGTCGTGTTCAGCACGCTTGCCGCGGTGCTGTCCGCCATGGTAGTGGTTCCCGCAGTGTTCGCCTTCGGCGCCGACACGCAAGCGGGCCCGCCGCTGCTGTTCATCGTGCTGCCCCAGGTCTTCCAGGAAATGCCGTTCGGCAACGTGTTCTGCTTCGTGTTCTTCCTGGCCGTCACGTGCGCCGCCATTACCAGCTTGGTGAACCTGTACGAGCCGCCCATCGAGGCCTTGCAGCAAGAAGCGCACCTGCCGCGCTGGGCAGCGGTCGGCATCGTCGCCGTTGCCTCGTTTGCCGTAGGCGTGTTCATCGAAAACGGCGATGCCGTCAGCGCCTGGATGGACGCCGTCAGCATCTACGCCATCCCACTGGGCGCCCTTATCGCCGCCGTCATGTTCTTCTGGGTATGCCCGAAGGACTTCGCCACGAAACAGGCCCAAATGGGACGTGAGAAGCCTTTAGGAAAGTGGTTCGAAGCCATGGGCCGCTATCTGTTCGTGCCGCTCACGGCCATCGTCATCGTGCTCGGCATCGTGTTAGGCGGCATCGGCTAAAACCACCGAATTCGCCTGTGGCCAGCAAGCCCGAACAGTACAACCCCCAAAACGCCAAAGAGGCGTGCAAGCACTGCCTGCACGCCTCTTTGCTACGTATGCCAAACCAAAACCCTGCAGCGCGCCTGCTCTCTACACCGAGAAACGTATAGCCCCGCCAGCAGAGAGCCAAGTCCACGCCTCATGCGAAAGCAATGCGCCAAAAACCAATAGCCGCGCAAGTTCAAGAACCCCCTTGACGCGACTCACACACGCAAAAGCAGCGCGCGCGAAAGCTCCAACGCCTTCCAGCAGCTACTTGCCTTCGGCGAAGAAGCGCTCCGCGATGCGAGCCGATTCCGCAGCGTCCTTCGCGTAGAAGTCCGCGCCGATCTGCTCGGCGTAATCGGACGTCAGCACAGCGCCTCCCACGAACACCTTGCATTCCGGCACACGCTCGTGCAGAAGCGTCACGGTCTCCTCCATGGCGCGAACGGTGGTGGTCATAAGCGCCGACAGGCCCACAAGCCTGATGCGCTGCTCCTGCACCACGCGCACCACTTCTTCAGGGTCCACATCGCGCCCCAGGTCAACCACCTGGAACCCGTAGTTTTCCAGCAACATCTTGACGATGTTCTTGCCGATGTCGTGGATGTCGCCCTTCACCGTGGCCACGGCAATGATGTTTGCAGGGCCCTCATCGCCCGACGCATCGCCCACGTGCGCTTTCACCACGTCGAAGCCGGCTTTCACCGCCTCCGCCGATGCCATCAACTGCGGCAGGAAAAACGCGCCTTTGTCGAACTTCTCACCCACCACGTCAAGCGCCGGCACGAACACGCCGTTCACCAGGTCAAGCGGGTCGTGATTGACCAGCAGCGCCTCGGTAGCCTCGGGCATAGGAGCCTTGCGCCCCGTCATGATCAAGTGCACCATAGCCGCCACATCATCAGCAGCATCGCTAAGCGTTTCGGGGATGGCGATGGGGCACTCCCCCGCATCCGCACCTGCCTGGCCAGCGTCCTTACCACCATCAGACGGCGCACCAGCCGAACCAGCCGGAACATCGTACGGATCATTGCCGCCCGCATAACGTTCGATGAACTCCACGGCGCCAGCGTCCTGGCAATTCAGCACGCGGAACGTATTCACCGTGTCAACGTAGCGCTTAGCCTTCGGGTTCAGAATCGGCATATCGAGACCGCAGCCGAAAGCGGCAGCCAAAAACGTCGCATTCACCATGTTGCGCTGCGGCAAGCCGAAGCTGATGTTCGAAACGCCCAGCACGGTGCGCACGCCCAAGCGTTCCTTCACCATCGTGATGGCGCGCAAAATCTCAAGCGCCTCGGACTGGTTCGTTGCGCACGCCATGGTCAAGCAGTCGATAACCACATCGGTGCGCGGAATGCCATACGCGTCCGTTTCCGCAACGATGCGCTCAGCAACCGCATAGCGCCCCTCGGCCGTTGGCGGGATGCCGCCTTCGTCCAAGGCAAGCCCAATCACCGCGCAGCCGTACTTCTTCACAATCGGCAGTACCGCATCCAAGCTTTCGCGCTTGCCGTTCACGCTGTTGATAAGCGGCTTGCCGGCATAACCGCGCACCGCCGCCTCAACCGCAACCGGGTCAGACGAATCCACCACCAGCGGCAGCGTAACCGTAGCGGCAAGCTTGTCAACGGCGGCCGCAAGCACAGCGGGCTCATCAAGCTCGGGTAGGCCCACGTTCACGTCAAGCACATCGGCGCCGCATTCCTGCTGCGAAACCGCCTCACCCACAATGTAGTCCAAATCGCCCGCACGCAAAGCCGCCTTCAACTTCGGCTTGCCCGTAGGGTTGATGCGCTCGCCGATCACGGCGATGCGCGGAACGCCCACGGGAAGCACAACAGCCTCCTGAGCGCTGCACAGCACGCATGCAGGCTGATACGGACGCGCTGCAGGTTCGCGGCGCTCGTCAGCCATTTGACGCAGCAAACGCGTATAAGCCGGCGACGTGCCGCAGCACCCGCCGACAATGCTCGCGCCGGCATCCATCATATCGGCCATAGCGGCCGCAAAATCTTCCGGAGAAACATCGAACACGGTCACGCCGTCCTCAACATGCGGCAAGCCGGCATTCGGCTGAACCATAAGCGGACAGCGAACGCGCGCAGCCATATCTTGCGCCGCACCCAGCAGCTCGGCTGGACCAAGCGAGCAGTTCAAGCCCACGGCGTGCGCGCCCATGCTCGACAGCACCTCGGCGGCAACGGCCGGAGACGTGCCCAAAAACGTACGGCCGTCTTCGCCGAACGTCATAGTCACCAACACCGGCAGGTCGCAGTGCTCCTGCGCCGCCAAAAGCGCGGCCTTCGCCTCGCGCAAGTCGGCCATCGTCTCGATGAGCACCACATCGCAGCCGGCAGCAGCCACCGCTTCAACCTGCTCGGCGAACACGTCGTAGGCCTCCTGAAACGACATAGTGCCCATCGGCTCGAGCAGCGCACCCGTCGGCCCGATATCGCCGGCAACATAGGGCGCCCCAGCGGCACGAGCGCACGCGGCGGCAGCCGCATACACATCGGCAACGGAGGCAACACCCTCAAGCTTCAACCGGTTTGCACCGAACGTGTTCGTGGTGATCACCTCAGCCCCAGCTTCGACGTAAGCCGCATGGATAGCGGTAATGTCGTCAGGGTGAGAAAAGTTCAGCAGCTCGGGAAGCTCGCCCGCCTCGGCAAGCCCGCGCTCCTGCATCTGCGTGCCCATCGCGCCGTCGATGACCAGATAATCCAGGCCCAGCAACGCGCGTCGAAGGTGCTCATCGGCCACTCGCACACCCGACAGGTCGGGAACCGGCAGCCGCTTCGCCTCATCAAGCCCACGCAAGGCGCCGCGTGCGGCGCCGTCGACAGTTTCGTTAGCCATGGCAGGTAACCCCTCGTTTCCTCAATTCGCAGCAGCCTTTCAGCTGGCACACGCCGCACGCGCTTCGGACCTCAGCGCCCGCGTCCACCTTATCGAACAAGCCCACAACGGCCGTCACGCTTTTCACCGGCACCAGCATGTTCGTTGCCGTAAGCGTTACACCAAGCTTGCGCGTGGCGTCAAGCGCCTTCAAAAACGCCGGCTGCACGTCAAGCGGCAAGTCTCCGTATCCCGGGCTGAAACGCCAATTCGTATGCAAGCCAAGCTCATGAGCCGCCGCAACGATATATCCCTCTACTGCGTTCGCGCAAGCCTCAACCAAGGCCGAAGCGCAAGCGCCGTACATCACACCGTCAGCCGCGCTCAGCGCAGCGTGCTTGCGCATCTCCCGCTCGCTCGCAGCCCCCAGCGTGCACGCCATCAACGCCACCTTGCGCGCCCCACGCAGATGAGCTGCAATGCTTTCGCCCTTCAGCAGCACCGGGCAATCGCGCAGCGCAACCACCGGCTCGGCGCCATCCCAGCAACACCGCCGCTCATCGATGTCGTACAGCTCCCAAGCATACACCGGCTCAATCGTCGTCTCGCACGCATGCGCCAGCTCGTGAAAACGGGCCAGCAAGGTTTCATCAACCTGCTGGCCCGCGTAGCCCAAATATCCTAATGCCTCATCGCGATTCAACCGCACGCCGCTTCCCCGGCTTGCGGCGAGGCGGCCATAGCGAACCATTATCGCACCAACGCCACCTTCAACGCGCACATGGCAGCACGCGCAATCTCAGGGTTGTTCATCGTGTACACATGCAGGCCGTCAACGCCGTGCTCCTGCAGGTCCGTCAACTGGCGACACGCGTATTCGATGCCCGCCTGGCGCAAACTTGCCGGATCGTTCTCGTAACGGGCCAGCAGCTTGATGATGGGGCTTGGCAGCGAAGCGCCGCACATGAACACCATGCGCGAAATCTGAGCCTTGCTCATGAACGGCATGATGCCCGCCGTGATAGGCTTCGTGATGCCTGCCGCCTCCGCCTGCTCGCGGAAACGGTAGAAGTACTCGTTGTCGAAGAACAGCTGCGACACGAAAAACTCCGCGCCCGCATCTTCCTTCTGCTTGAGATGCTCAACGTTGAGGCGCATGCTATCGCAGTCGATATGGCCTTCCGGATACGCCGCCGCACCCACGCAGAAGCCGGCCTCGGTCAGGCGAGGAACCAGATCCTTCGCAAGCTTGAAATCGCCCGGCTTATAGCCTTCGGGCAAGTCGCCGCGCAAAGCCAGCACGTTGCGGATGCCGCGCCCTTTCATGTCGGACGCAGCAGCCGCGATGGACTCCTCGGAAGCACCCGCGCACGTCAGATGCGCAATCGTAGGCACGGAAAAGTCATCCTGAATCATGGCGGCAATCTCAGCGGTTGCCTGCTTGTTCCCGCTTCCACCAGCCGAATACGTTACGCTGATGAAGCTGGGGTCAAGCTTCGCAAGCTCTTCGGCCATGCTGCGTGCCGACTCCATGCTCAGCTCGCCCTTCGGCGGGAAGATCTCGAACGAGATAGGTTGGGTGCCCGCGTTGCGAGCTTGTGTGAAGATGTTTGCAATAGTATTCATAATGCGCTTAATTATAGTGCGTTGCTTCCATTCGTCATCGAGAAAACTCTGTACTCGGTTGCATGTTTTTCCGAATGCAGCTTATCTGCCATCGCGAACGCTCGGCAGTTCGAACACGTTCACGCAATCCCCTGTTTCCGCTTGTCGAAACGCACTGAAGCACACGAGCGTGCGCCACAACTCGGCCTGACGTGTCCGTATGGCCTCCCTGCGCCCAGCTTCCTGCTCCGTTATCCGGCGGCGCGATCCGCCGCGTGTATCAAGTTGGCGGCACACCCGCTCGCACAGCTGCACGTATGACCCGAATTCGTACACCTGCGACGGCGTCACCGCCATGCACGCGCGCATCGCACGCTTGCGCCCGCCAGCGCAACCGCTTCCCTTTTGCGCGTTGTCGTCACATGCATCCAACACCACCATGGACACCGGCCCCCTTCCGCAACCCGATTCCTTCATCTCAATAGCCACGCTGTTTCTTGTCGAGACGCCTGCACGTCCAAAGGACGCAAGATCGCCGTTTTCCGCCGATCGCTGCAGCACAACGTCTCCTGCACCGAATCCGCCAAGGCACGCCGGCAGGCTCAACCCCATAGCCAAGGCCGATTCCGTTGGACTTGCCGACCCCTCGCGAACATACGACAACGCTCGCCGGGCCTTAGCACACCCATACGAGCCCTCCGTTTTCCGCAGATAAGCGCCAATGCGGGACACCGTCGTCAACGGCGCATCATCGCCTTCCCGAATGGCAATGCCGCCATCAACCTGCCCGTCAACGCGATACGACGAGCACAGCGCATAGCCAACGTACACGGCCTCAAGCAGCGAATGCTTGGCCGCGATTTGTCGAAACACCAGCTCCGGAGATGCCGCATAGACGCCGCCAAGCCCCGAAACATCCACACGGACAAAAGACCCCGAAGGATACGCAAGCCCCGACAGATGCGCTTTCACGCTGCTGGAATCTCGCCTGCCGCTCGACCTGCATACCAGCACCTCAAGCGGGTCAACGCCCAGCCGAAGCTCCGAAGCAAGCACTCTGCACTGCGCCATCAAAGGAGAGGACAGCGGCAACACGCGAGCCGTGCTAGCCCGCCCCGCAATGCGAGGATTCCGATTCCTCACCAACCAGCGAAACGCCGTATCGTGCGACAAGCACACATTCATCATCCCCATATGCACCCGCTTCCCGTAAGACGAACCCATTGCCTATGAAGAAGCATGGCATACAAACCTTGCAGACCATATACCGATATAAGCGGCGAAAACACGCGAGACCTTGCAGATATTACTACCGATGCGTACACAGACCTTTACGCATACGCACGAAGTGTCTTGACCTAGCACACGCTGGTCCTTAAGCAACCGAACGCAGCTGATTAAACAGGCATACGCAGATAATTACCTGAACAGCGTAAACATACGCAGAATCTTGAGCAGGCGTGCACAGACTACCGAACAGGCGCCGCTCACAATTGATTCAGCAGCTCAAACACGCCCAAAAAATCGCGCCGAGCAAATTGAGCCGCCGCACTAACAAACCAGGCAACAACCACTTCAATCCCTTTCAACGCGAAAATCGACAAGTAAGAAAATTCTATCGATGCAATTCTCGGTAACCGCCTTAAACCGACTATACTGGACATGCTGAATCAGATTGCAAACACACCACAACAGGAGAACGCATCATGGCAGTCGAGCACAGTCAGGACAAACGGCAACTAGCCGCATGGGTAGACCGACAGTTAGCAGAAACGGTTGACAGCGTAGCCACAAAACGAGGAATCACCCGCACCGCCGCTATCACCGAAGCCCTGCAACGCTACGTCGAAGAAGAAACCAGCGTAGCCCTCCAGCTGTCAGGATTCGCCGAAAAACTTGACGCAATTCTTGAGCAAAACGAAAAGATGCAGCAAGAGCTCGAAGAGATCAAGCAGCAAAAGCCGAAGGCTCGCAAAACGAAAAGCGCTGCCACGACGCCCGCCGTTCCCCAAACGCCGTCGCTGTTCTAGCCCGCAAGAGGTGCGCACGTGACCATCTACATCACCGGCGACATACACGCGTCTTACGACATCGAAAAGCTTTCAAGCTCCCACTTCGACGCAACCGGCCTGACAAAGGACGACTACGTCATCATATGCGGGGACTTCGGACTAGTATGGAACAACTCGACCAGCGAGCAATACTGGCTCAGATGGCTTGACGCCAAGCCCTTCACAACACTATTCGTAGACGGCAATCATGAAGGCTTCCATGCATTGAACAACCTTCCAACATGCACGTGGCACGGCGGAATAGCACAGAAAGTCAATGACAGCGTCTACCACCTCATGCGAGGCGAGCTATACGATTTGGACGGGATCACCCTATTCGCAATGGGCGGAGCCGCATCCAGCGCCTACGACAAGGAAACGCGCACTAAAGGAATAGGCTGGTTCCCTGAAGAAATCCCTACACAAGCAGAGCGCGAGCACGCCATAGAAACGCTCGAAAACGCAAATTGGAACGTCGATATCGTTATAACGCACTGCGCTCCCACCTCATGCGAGAAAAGCATTGCAGCCGTTACCAACCGCCTAGAACTTCATCCCATGGACGAGTACACCAATTGGCTTGAAACCATACGCCAAAAAGCCACGTACAGCCAATGGTTCTGCGGCCACTATCACATCGACGCTCAGCTGACAAACAACATCACCGCACTCTACAACAAGATTGCCAAGCTAGAAATCCCCGCCGAAATAGGCCAAACCCAAGAATCCGCTCAGGACGCACTCAACAACGCCACGATAACGTACAAAATCATCGAGAAGAAACAAGTGGTCATCGAACCAAACGACCCATTCGAAGACCTCGAAGAAGATCCCGAATAGCAAGATCAACTACTCTAGCGATACCCGTCCCAAAACGCGGAAGAGGGCCGCATGCGCGGAGTTGCCCCTAAACATATAAAGATTCCGCGCACAGGAAGCCCGCCAAGCGCGGAAGGGGCCCGCGCGCAGCATCCCCCCGAGCGCGGAAGGGGGCCGCGCGCATAGACGCCCCGGGACGCAGAAGGGCTCGCGGGGGACCGGATCCCCCCGCGGGCCCTGCCGGCCTCCGCGGCCGCTCGCGCGAATAGAAAAGCG
>ERZ1034984.117-NODE-117-length-87422-cov-19.124612_pt1 | contig 87422 bp, 70 predicted proteins | sample MGYA00520589_ERZ1034984 | MGnify/ENA primary metagenome ERZ1034984 (study PRJEB33766, sample SAMN09781790) | gut metagenome | biome: gut microbiome | host: Homo sapiens | place: Madagascar | study: EMG produced TPA metagenomics assembly of the PRJNA485056 data... | reverse complement strand
GGTACGCAATAAAAGCGGTGATGTCGTCGGGTGCGTCGATTTCTCCAGAGTGTAGGGAGGCGGCCATGTCCATTATCTATGATCAGCCGGCCTCCGAGTACTTCGCGGAAAAGGCGCTGAACAACACCTCCATCGGCTACCTTCTGGAATGTCCCGCGCTGTACAAGGCACATCAGACCATGGAGGAGACGCCGAGCAAGGCATTTCTTCTCGGCTCGCTCCTGCACGCCATGGTCCTCGAGCCGGACAAGGTGCCCGAGCGGTACGCCGCCTGCCAGCACCCCGGAACAACAAAGGCCGGGAAGGAAGAGCGCAAGGCCCTCTCCGAGAAAGGCATCACGGCTTTCTCGTCTGACGACTGGGGGCTCGCCCAGTCCATGGCCTCGGCCCTCTCGGAGACATGCCCGACCACGGCGAAGCTCCTCGCCCTTCCGGGGAAGAGTGAAGTGTCACTCTATTGGGAAGAGACCGTCGAGGACAAGCCCCTTCCATGCAAGGCGCGTGTCGACCGCCTCGCTCAGCTGTCTGACGGCTCATGGGTCGCCATCGACCTAAAGACCACAGCCGACACAGTGAAGCCCTCGGAGCTTGCCCGCAAGGCGTACAACTTCGGGTATCACCGGCAGGCGGCATGGTACACACGGGGCTTGAAGGCGTGCGGCATAGAGGCCCCCTTCATCTTCTGTTTCGTCTCAAAGCAGACGCCCTACATCGTGACGCCGCTGTCCTTCACGGCTGAAGCGCTGGCGCTCGGTGATGACCAGTGCATGCGGGCCTGCCGCACCCTGATCCACTGTCAGGAGGACGATGAATGGCCGGCCTACACGACCGGCATATACGAAGTGGATCTGCCGGAGTGGGCCTACTATCAGGCCTCAAAATAAGGAGAAAAACGTATGAGTACGATGAACAATAACTTACCTGATCTTATCGTGCGGTCCAAGCCCCAGTTCGCTCTCGCCATAGGCGGGAGCACCCCAGCCCAGAGGCAGGAGAGGGCCGAGCGCTTCACCAGAATCTGCCTCACGGCCATGAGACAGACACCCAAGCTCGCACAGTGCGAACCGGCCTCTATCCTCGGGGCCATGATGACCTGCGCGCAGCTCAATCTCGAGCCAAACACCCCGCAAGGCCTCGCCTACCTCATCCCCTACGGCAGGGAGTGTCAGTTCCAGGTGGGGTATAAAGGCCTTATGCAGCTCATGTATCGGAGCGGGGCTATCGCCTCCTTCAACGCCGATGTCGTCTACAGGCAGGAGGTCGAACAGGGGCTCTTTGAGTATGAGAGCGGTATCAGTCCCCGTATCAGCCACAAGATTGACCTGCTCAATCCCGAGGCCCGCACGGGTAAGCCCGAGGACGTCATAGCCGCATACGCCGCCGTCGTGCTCAAGACCGGTGAGCCGATTGTCAGGCTCGTCACCAAGATGGAGATTGACCAGGCACGCGCCCTTAACCGCGGCAGCTCCCCCGCTTGGCGCGACCACTACGCCGCCATGGCCATAAAGACGGCCATCAAGAGGCTTTCCGCGTGGCTCCCCGTGACCAAGGTCGCAGACGCCTTCGCCGCGGAAGAGACCCAGGTCCCCGCTTCCGAGGCTGTCGAGAAGGAGGAGAAGAAGCCTTCTCCCGCCACCACGGTTGACGCCCTGAATGCCATGCTTGCTCAATCCAACACTCCCGCCACGGAACAGGAAAAACCCGGTGAAACCGTGAAGGCCGTTACCGCCGCCGCTGAACAGCCCGCCGTCGCGCCTAAGCAGGAAGAACCGGCCGTCGAAGTTCCCACACAGGAACAGGCCCCCAAGGCCGCCACGGAACCGGAAAAGCCTGCCATGGCAGGCGAAAAGATTAAGTGCCCGGATAGCGGCAAGATGGTCGACGACGTTCTCGACTGTCCGAACTGCCCCCACCGTAAGGGGTGCCCCCAGTGGGACTAGATGGATGACGGCGGGGCCTCAGCGCCCCGCCAACACGAGGTGAACTTTACCATGGAAAAACTTTTCGAAAAAATCAAGAAGTACAAGGACAGTATAGATGGGCCCTTCTTCTGCATCATATCTGACGCTTCCGCCACGGCATCTCTGGCCAAAAATGTGAGCGCGGGCGTTATCCTCAAAGACTGCTTCGAGGCAGTCTGGGAAGCCCGAGAAGATAAAGCTGCTACGCCCGCCACATACATGGAATTCGTAATGTTTTGCGCCTTAGCTTTTTTGAAGGAACACGACGCAAAATTAACAGCAGAAGACGCCGCTATTTTCAATCATTTGAGCCGTGAACTGGCTGACTTCTCTAAAAGCCGGAAGGTCGAGTAAGGAGCGCAAGTAGATATGGGATTCCTTTCTTCTTCATGCAGTTTTACGCGCTTCCGCATCATCGATCCCGTTCCGGACGGGCTCTGGGCTGAGCTCCCCCAGCTGCTCAAAAATGGCGCCTTCCTCGACATCGATGAGAGCGCCGAGTCACAGGCCGACGGCTGGGTCAGCTTCGACGACTACCTGGACACCACCTGGCAGGCAGGCCCGCCGCAGAAAGGCGCCTACATTGCCTTCTCCCTGCGTGTTGACACCCGCCGCATTCCCGCGGGCGTTGCCCGCAAGCACCTCATGCTCGCGCTGAAGCGGGAAAAGGCGGAAAACGAAAAAAACGGGAAGAAATTCATTTCCCGCGAACGCCGCAAGGAGCTGAAGGAACTGGTGCAGATTTCCCTGCGCAGGCGTTTTCTGCCCGTTCCCAGCGAGTTCAACGTCATCTGGAGCACAACAAAAAACGAAATCTGGTTCGCCTCCACGCAGACAAAAATGCTCGAGCTCTTTGTCCAGCGCTTTCTCGCCACCTTCAAGCTGCACATTGAGCAGCTGACGCCCCCGGCTCTGGCTCTGTCCATGCTCGGCGATGCCGCGGAAGAAGCTGTCCACGATGCCGACTCTGTCGACTACACGATGGACGGAATCCTCGGACAGGATTTTCTCACCTGGCTCTGGTTCCAGTCCGACGTCGCCCCTTCCTTTTTCCGCACTGACGACGGCCATTCTTTTCTGGTCGCTATGAGGAAGCGTGTGACTGTTACCGGCTTCGTGGGCATGGACCGCGAGACCGCCTCCGTGGCTGCCAGTGATGCAGACTCCTCCCTGAGCGAGGCCCGCCTCGGGCTCCACCGCGGCAAGAAGGTCACCCGCGCCCTCATCCACCTCACAAAGGACGACTTCGGGTTCGATGTTTCCGTGAAGGCCGCCGACTTTTCCCTCAACAGCCTGAAGACGCCCAAGATTGACAAATCCGACCGTGACGATGATCCGGATTCGCTCTTCCTGGAAAAAGTCTTTCTCATCGAAACCGCCGTTACCCTCATGGACTGCCTCTACAGCCAGTTCCTCGGCCTCCGGCTCGACAAAGACAAATGGGATAAGACGACGAGTGAGATGCAGCTCTGGATGAGCAGGGGAGGCTCCCATGACTGATAAGACCTTCCGCCCCCAGCCGTATCTCGGCCCGAGGGGGCACGCGTGCATAGGGTGCGGGACGGATCTGGAGGAGTATCCGGCGCACATCCCCTACGAGGATATCAGGAGGAAGGTGCAGATGGGCATGCTGTCAGGTAAACAGCTCGTCGTCCTCCTCAAGCGCTACGGGATGAGATGGGCGCCGGAGATGGCCGCAGGGGCCAAGGAGGAGAAGAGATGAGATATCCGACAGACACAGTATCCCACCGCGACTGCTGCATAGGCGTGAGCTTCCCCCTGGTCGCGCTCGAGAAGTACCCCTCCTGGAAGAAGAAGTCGTCCCGCCTCATCGAGGCACAGAAGCTCCTCATGGAGCTGCAGGGCCTGCTGGAGGTGGGAGCCTTCACCGCCGGAGAGCGCCGTGACATGCAGGCCGCGTGCGAGGCGGCAGCCGATGCCATAGACGCCTACGACGCCTCACACTGCGGGACCAGGGACGAGGCCTATTCCGCATGGTGCGTCATGTGGTTCCTGGGGGATGAGGCGTTCGCAGACGCTCTCTTCTATGGCGGAAATTGGAAGAAAAGGCCGGAACTATGGATAAAGGCAAAGCACCTCATCGGCCTCACGTCAGACCGCCTCTACCTCCACCACCAGGCAGAGGCAGAAGAGGCGGCCCGCATCTGGCACTGCCACGCCAGCCCGTACCGGAATCCGAAACTGGAGGACGTATGGGAGGACGTATGGCGGAGCTAAGCGAGATTACGGCTCTGCGTCAGATACGGCTTGACATCCGGCGTCACCGGAAGGCTATCGCTGAGCTGGAGAAGAAGATGGATGATCTGCTTGAAGTGAGCAGCACAACTAGACCCTCACACAGAAAAACGATAAGTGCGTCTGATGCGGCGGCCCTCATCCGGGAAGGGAAATTCCGTGAGCGTTTATCAACGTAAAAATGGCCGTTTTGTATGTAAATTCAAAGAAGGCAACATCTGGAAACAGAAGAGCTTCCGCACCCGAGAGGAGGCGGAAGCCCTGCAAAAGGAAAAAAGCTATGACGAACGAAGTAATAACAGGCTCACCGTGTCGGAGTCAATTCTTCTGTTCCTGTCGCGCACGAAGCATGCCAGAACCACAGAAGGTTACTACGCACTTGTTCTGCAGCGCATGGGTGACAGTATGGCCTCAAGATACGTAGACAGTCTGACACGCCGTGATCTGGAACACTTCAGGGATGTGTTACGGCAGGAATGGAATCTTTCGGCATACTCAATTAATCGCCACGTGCAGAAACTCCTTGCGGCGTGGCGGTGGTGTGCGAGTGAAGACTTCCTTGAAACTGTCCCGTGGGAGAAGTACAGGCATCTGCCAGAGGAACCGCACGGGCATTGGTGCGGAAGTTTTGACGACTTCCGCAAAGTATACGCCTTGTGTGCTCCCGCGCTCCAGTGGGCTATACGCACATGTCTTGCCCTGTGCCTGCGGCCGGGAAAGGAAGTCATCAACCTTAAATGGCGGGATATTGACCTTGCCCACGGCAGGGCCTCAGTCTGGATGCCAAAGACACGCCGGCAGAAGGTTGTTTTCTGTCCGCGCTGGTGGCTGGACGAGGCCAGGCAGAAAGCTCAGGGAAGGAATCCGGAAGAACCTGTCTGCCCGTCCCCGCACGGGAAGCCGTACTCCACGATAAAATACTTTTGGCATACGGCCTGCCAAAAAGCCGGCGTTGACCGGTTCCCCATGTACACTGTCCGTCACATGGCCGCCTCTCTCATGCTGGAAGCGGGGGCTGATATAGCCGCCGTAGCCGCTCAACTAGGACACAAGAATATCACCACCACCGGAGCGTTCTACACTCATGCCGTGGCCGGCGCTCAGGAGAGAGCCGCGCAGAATTTGCCCGCCCTCCCCTCATAATTGGTGCAGAATGGTGCAGTTTTTTAGGCTAAGCGACTGAAAACAGGGCATAAGGTGCTAAATAGGCTGTCCCGGGACAGGAGCGGCAGGAGATCACCGGCGGACAGTACCTTGTCACCCGCAACCAGGACGACATCGTCACCGGTTTTCACCGCCTCCACGACGGCAAAACCAGCGTGCCGGTAACGCTCATGACAGGAAACGGCGCTCTCCCCGCCTCCGCCGCCTTCCAGGAAGAACTCGACAGGGAGCGCGAGGCTCTGCGCAGCTTCCCGGCCGGCATGCAGATCATGCGCCCGGACGGGCAAAGGCCGGACAGCGGCACGGAAGCGGCGCCGGAAACGCCCGGTTCTCCCGCCCCCGCGCCGTTCTAGACTTTCCGGAACGATCAAAAAAGGCGGCTGTCTGCCGGATCAGCCCCCCGGCAGTCAGCCGCCCCTTTTGGCGATTTTCCAGTGAGTATAAGATATTTTCCGCAGGCTGGTAAGCAAAATCTTGCATTTTTGCTTTTTTGTCCATAAAAAGACAAATTTCCCAGATTGTTTGCCGCCCGGTTCCGCCGGAGTTTTTCAGGGAAAGGCGCCCGCATGGACGGGAGGACCGTTATCAGGGCTCCTCCTGCCGCCTCATGAGCGGGAGATCCTGAGAACCCGGAACACCCCGTTTCTCTGGCGGAAACGTCTCCGTCCGATCTGCAGCGGAATTTTCCGGCAGAAAAACTGTGACGGAACTGAACCGGCGGCTGGTGGATCAGTCACTGAATTCCCTTCTGGGCCGCGGGGCCGGATGAAAGAATCCGGAGCGCGCCATAAAAATGTCCCGCCCGTCACGAGGCAGCTTCATGAACCGCAGTGGACAGGCGGCTGTGAGCGGCGGAAGCCTTTCCCCGTCAGGATGAGGGATCAGAAAAGGCGCCCCCGGAGGAGCGCCTTCTGCATTTCTCTGGAAAAAGGAAACCTAGAACGTGTAGTTGAAGGTCATCGACACGATCCAGTTATCCTTGTGCTGGGAATCTTCCACGCCCTTCCAGGTGTCGTTCTTCAGGAACAGATTGACGTAGGAGCCCTCGAGGTTGATCTCGAGATTTTCGTACATCTTGTAGGTATTCGACAGGCTGAAGTCCCAGGCATGGTCAGTCGTGGTGAGATACGCCATGGGGCCGTCAGCGAACGTCGGATAATGCGTCATATTGGCCTTGCGGGGCATTTCGGGGCTGTTGGTGCCCTGGAAATAGCCGACCTTCAGGGTGTGCTTGAGGCGGTCGATGAAGGAAACGTTCTTCAGGTAGGCAACGCCGCCGGTGAGGCCGCAGCCGCCGCCATGGCCAAGCACTTTCCAGGGGCTCAGGTCGGTATAGCAGCCGCCGAAGCCGAGGGGCGTGACGGGCCACTGGGAGTTGAACATGGGCATGCGCTCGGAACCGTTGTACGGGTTGTCGTCATCGCCGCTGCTGTACCATCCGAGGGCGCCGAGGGTGCCCCAGTCAAAATGATAATCGACGCGCGCGCCGACGTACCAGCCGTGACGGTGCAGATCAAACGTGCGGCCCTTCTTGTCGCCGAACTGGGTGTAGTGCTTGATCTCGCCCATGTCGACTTCGCCGTACGCGCCTTCAATGGCAAATTCCCACGGAGCGAAAGTCTTAATCTCGGCGGTCAGGCCGCCCCAGCCGCCTCCGCCCCAGTCGGTGTCCGTGTGCCAGCGCCGGCCTTTGTCGAAGGTGGAAGCGAAGGTTCCGCCGCTGCCGAGGATAGGAGTGAGGCCGCCGCGCGGCGCGTAGAGAGCGCCGGGGCCGCCGGACGGGAGAGACTTGAGGCTGTTCTGGCCAATGAGGGCGCCTATAACCCACGGATTGATCTTCAGGCCCTGCGTGGTGATCGGAACGGACAGGGCAAAAACGTCCAGGTTATCAAGCGTTTTGCTCCTCGTCTCGTCAGGATCCGAATAGTTGTCATTGTACGGACGGGCCCAGAAGAAAGTGGCGCCCACATTCCATTCCTTGTTGGACCAGACCGGGGCATGCATGCTGATGCCGGGCATGTTACGGCTGAACACGGGGTTCGATCCGGTCACGAAGCCGGGCATGATGAGATACTGGATGCCCATGCGCGTGGCAATCTGCGTATTGGGAATATTCCAGTCGATATAGGCCTGCCACACGCCGACATCCACGCCGTCAGCACCCATGCTGGATCCGGCGCGGCCCCAGGTCTGGTTGGCCGTGTTGTTCGGCATGGTGAAACCAATGGTTGCGCTGACATTCTCGCTGGCCCTGGCCTCGATGGTCGTCCTGAAACGCTGACTGGACATGAAGGAGTCAGAGCCCCTGCTCCGCCCGTCCGGCACATTGGAAACACCGAAGTTAATCTGCCACTGTCCCTTGACCTTGAAATCGATGGCCTGTCCCTGGGAAGGGGTGCTTAAAATCAGGCCAAGGCCTATGACTCAAAGCGAAATACCTTTAAGCCAATGCATTCGCATGCTCTCCTCTTCGCAATGGCCTGCCAGCCATTACGGGTTCTCTCACCTCTTTAGACATACACTACCTGTCTTACCCCAGCCGTTCCCCTGTCGGAAATCACGGGATGCCGGGCTGGCCGCCGCGCTCTGCCAGCTGACGGCTGTTTCAGAGTCAGGGGCCGGAAAGCTCCGGCCTTCCGGAGTCCATCCCCTGAACCCCGGCAGCGTTCATAAAAGAAGCCGGAGCCTGATACAGCCCAGACACAGCGCCGCGTCCGCGCGGCACCCGCTTGTTTCTCAGGAGTTAGTTAAGACTAGTGTACGGAACAGGGAGAAACCCTAGTCTGGGCTAGTACGGGTGAAAAAAAGTACATTCTCCGGCTTTCCCCTGTTCCCCGGCAGGGAGCCCAGACAGAAGAGGCAGGCCTTTTCACGAATCTCAGGCTTTTCTGTATCCCCAGCAGGGGAAGCGATACACGGGAAAAAGGGGAAGCTCCGGGCCCTGTGCGCAGCATGACGCCTGCGGATCCTTCCCGGAGAAGACAGCTTATTTTCCGGCGTATTCGAGTTCCTGCTCCAGATTCACGATGGCCAGCAGGCGGTCCGGGTCAACGACGACGCGCTGCCGGCCTTTTTTCTCAAGAATGCCGTTCGCGAAGAGCGCCCTGAAGATCTTGGTCACCGTGATGACGTGCATATCAAGATGCGTCGCTATCTCATCGTAGCTGAGAAACTGGGGCAGCACATACGGCGGCTTTTCAGGGGCGAACTCCAGAAGCAGGTAGCACACCCGCGCCGCTACAGGCAGCGCGGAAAGCACCATGGAATGCGTGAGCATATTCACAAGATTGAGCGTCGCAGCGCGCATGACCGCGGACCGGATCTGGGGGTTGCTCCGGACCTGTTTCAGAAAAATCTGGGCGGGAATATCAACGATGACGCAGTCCGTCTTCGTGAGAAAACCGGAAAAGAATTTCGAGCTGTTCACCCTGCCCATGCCATTTATGGCGTAATACCGTTCCAGGACGGGCACGAACCCGAATAGCATTCCTTCCTCGAAATAAAGAAAGGAATACTCCTTTCCGCCCGCATTGACACAGGTCAGGGCACAGACGCCCTTTTTCAGCCAGTAGGCGTCGCTTCCGCTAAGAAGCGTGCCACGGGGAACCTCGCGTATCCGGCCTATCTGCTCAAAAACAGCGGCCCTGTTGGTAAAAAGCTCTCCGTTGCTGTCCATAAAACGCCACTCCTCCTGCCCGGCAGATCCGCTGAGGGGAACGCCATGGGCGCATATCCTCCCTGAAACTGATGACAGCCCGTGGCTCCGGACAGTCCGGGGCTTTCTCCGGCTGTAACGTTTTTGTAAAATGGAAGAGCGAAAGTTTAACTAGTCTATGCTAGTTCTGTTCATGATTTCACAAAAATTCATAAACCGGGACAGGGCGCGCCGTATCATTTCAGAATAATTCCGCCAGACTGCAGAATAAGCCGTTTCGTGTCAGCCCCTGCAGCGAAATGCATTCTTCCACTCCTTCAGCATCACCCGTTAAAGGCGGCCGTCCGCCCTGCCCCGGTACCATATAAAGAATATTCTTCTTATCCTGACAGTTCTTTTCAGAGGATCCGGTATATATCCCCCGCTCCGGCACACCTGGCAGCGGCCGTGTCCCGGCGGCAGGCCCGGTCTGCCCCTTTCCGGCCCCTGACGCCAGGACAGTCTCCGGGACTCTGACAAAAAAATGGAGCAGGCCTGAAAACAGAAAACGCCACTCCGGATATCAGTCCGGAATGGCGTTCTGTTCAGGGTATCCGGTCCCGTTCCGCTCCCTGCGGCCCGGAGTCCGGGGAAAACCGGGAAAAGAATTTAGAGCACAAAGCCCAGTTTCTTCAGCCAGGAGCTGACGCGATCCTCCGAGCTGTGGGCGGCCGTGCCGCGTACTTCGAGGCCCTGGAGAATCTTCGCCTTGGGGCAGAGTCTCTTCAAATCCCTGAGGCTGTCGCCAAAGCCGCTGCCGCCGTGCGTGGTGAAGGGCACAATGGTCTTTCCGGCAAGGGGATACTTCCCAAGGAGAGTGAAGAACACCATGGGCATGGTGCCCCACCAGCAGGGATAGCCAATAAAGACAGTATTGAAGGAATTCAGATCCGGGACGGGTTCTGCGTACGCGGGACGGGCGTTGGAAGTCTTTTCCTTCTTGGCTATTTCCACGACATCGTCATAGCTTTCGGGATAGGGCCTGGCTGTCTTCAGCTGGAAGATATCGCCGCCCACCTTTGTATGAATTTCCTCAGCCACGGCTCTGGTATTGCCGCTGCGGGAATAATAGAGCACAAGAATTTTACCCCAGCTGCCGGCGTCAGCGGCCATGGCATCCAGGGGAGAGAGGGACAGGGCGCAGAGGCCGGCTGCGGAAGCCGCCAGAAAAGAACGTCTGGAAAGGCCGCCGTCATACGCAAACAGATTTTTCATGGTTTTCTCCTGCGGAAGAAACTCCCGCGTTCAGATACCGGCCGCGCCGCGGCCGTCCGTATCCTGCTGATGGGAATGGACAGACTGCTGCTGCAGAAAGCGGAAGAAAGAGAGGCTCCCGGCATGAATGTCCGGAGGAAGCTCTCTGGCCGCAGCGCAGCCGGAATGGGAAAGAGCTGCCCGTTCTACGATGAGGCACCGAAGGCAAAGAGCGCGCCATTGGGTGCCCCGGGAAAGACCGTATTTCCATAGACGCGGGCCATACGCACAATCCGCATGGCCGGCCACGGCCCGAATTCCGCGCCCATGGCCCTGAGAAGGGCAAGTCCGGTGGGTGTCACCGTTTCCCCCTCCCCGGAGAACGGCCGCACGGGTATGCCCTCAAGGAGCTCGGTGACAGCCGGAGCGGGACAGGGGATGACACCGTGGGCGCAGGCGATGCTGCCGTCGCACACAGGCAGGGGACTCACAACAAACCGGCCGGGATTGAGCTCGTGGAAAAGCTGGGAGGCGAGGCAGATATCGAGGATGCTGTCGAGGGCACCGACTTCATGGAAATGAACTTCTTCAGGCTTTGCGCCGTGCACCCTGCCCTCCGCTCCGGCGACAAGGCGGAACGCGGCCAGCGCCGTCTCCTTTGCGCCCGTGTCCATGCCGGAAGCGGCGATGATCTTCTCACAGTCAGCAAGCGTGCGGTGTTCGTGCTGGTGCGGCAGGCTGACCCTGAGGCGCCAGCCCGCGATATGCTGCACAGAGGCGGGCTCCAGGACCGCGCTGCCCAAAAGATCGGGCATGATGGCGGCGAGACGTTTCTGCAGACCTTCCCCGCCGATGCCGGTCATCCGGATAAGACCGGAGAGCATCATGTCTCCGGCTATGCCGGAATACGCGCGCACCGTAAGGACAGTACCTGTTTTGAGAGCGTCAGTTGTTGTGTTCAATGACATGTATCACCCTTGCCGCGGCGCAGGCGGCGCCGTAGCCGTTATCGATGTTGAGCACGCAGGCGCCGGGAGCGCAGCTCGCGAGCATGCTGGCGAGCGCGGCTTTTCCGCCCTCCGCGGCGCCGTAGCCCACAGACGTGGGCACTCCGAAAAGCGGTTTTGAGATGAGGCCTCCGACCACGCTGAGGAGCGCAGCGTCCAGCCCGGCCACCACGATAACGCAGTCACAGGCATTGATGGCGGGAAGCTTTTCCGTGAGGCGCCAGAGACCGGCCACCCCGCAGTCCTCAAAGACCTCGTTATGCACGCCGAGATAGGTCAGCGTACGGGCAGCCTCGAAGGTGACAAAGCCGTCAGCCGTGCCGGCCGAGACAATGGCCACGCTGCCGCGCTTTCTTTCCGGCATGGTATCCCCGAAGGCCGTGCGGGACAGGGGATCGTAGTCATAGGCCTCCTTTATTTCCCCGGGCATGCTCCCGAAGACGTCAGGGGAAAGCCTCGTGAAGAGAATGGGATGCCCGGATCCCCGTCCGAAGCGCGAAAGCAGGGATTTGAGAGAAGAGAAAGGCTTCCCTTCGCAGAAAACGGCTTCAGGAAGGCCGATGCGGGACGAACGGCCGAAGTCGAAGAGGACGTGGGAATCGACGAAAGTATCGGAACGAGCTGCCATGACGGAAAAATTTTTCTAGTCAGCGAGGACAGCGTTGACACAGCCGAGCGCGTTCAGGGACCGGGGGAATCCGATGAGAGGCACAAGGCAGGCGATGGCATCCACGAGATTCTGTTTGGTGAGGCCCATATTGGCGCAGCCCTGGGTGTGCGCTTTGAGCTGGGGCTCACAGCCTCCGAGTGTGGCGATGATGGAGAAGGTGAGAAGCTCCCGGGTCTTCAGATCGAGGTGGCGGCGCGTGTAGAAGTCGCCGAAGCAGTAGGAGGAAAGATAATCCACCATGATATCCTTCTGCCCCGGCGCGCAGTTTTTGTGCATCTCGTCAATGGAGTCCCCGAAAATGGCCTTCTGGGCTGCGAGACCATCCTTAAAGCGGGTCTCCTCGGTCACCGTGGCGGCATCGGGGAGCGGAAGATCAACGCCCGAGGCGCGGAAAACCTGATCCGCAAGACGGACGGCGGACTCGGCGCGGGGAAGGCCGGCATAGGGGGCGCAGTGATACAGAGCCTCGCGAATCTCGATGGGCGTAAGTCCGGCTCTCAGGGCGGCTTTCACCTGCTCCTTGAATCCATCAAGATTCTGGCCGGCCGTCAGCGATACCAGGGTCACCAGCATGCGCAGGCTGTCGCCGAGCGTGCCGCGTGAGGCAATCTGCCCGTAGATGAGCCTGTCGCGGATAGCGGCAAACTCGTGATCCGTCTTTTCGAGAGGAGCGGCTCCCCTGCCGAAAAATTTTTCCATGTTGCTCTTCGCCATCTGAATTCTGTCCATATCGCAATGCCTCCTGAACTTCCGCCCCGGCCCGGTGCCTTCCTGAGCGGCCTGTGGGAAAACTACTCTGTCCGCACGGGCGAAAAAAGCCCTTATCCTTTCTGAATTTTGCCTGATTCTCTCAAACCCGCGAACCGGGATGAGCGGAACGCGGCCGGTTTCTGCCGGTGTGGCGCCACCATACACGTTTCATACGGCACCCGCCACAGCCCCGGGCCAGAGACATACCGGAAGGCGCTGGCAGAAAGTCTTTCCGGAGCCCGCGGATCCTTTCCTCTCCGGGAGAGATAGACAGTCCGGGCGCGGCGGGCGGCAGGATCAGAGCTTTTTCCGGGCCTGTCAGCGATGTATAAAACAAATAAATCATGCAATATTGTAATGTACACACGCAAAAACCAATGTAATATTATATAAAAAAATATTTTTTTATTGTTATTCATCAAATTTATGCTCATGATTGACTTGCATTGCAATGAAATTTGGGAGCCGGAAATCCCGGATTTTCCCGGATCCTGAATTTTTTATGAAAAAATTTTCAGATTATTATTGACGAATTTTTTTGTGATTAGTATGTAATCCCCGCTTTCACTGCGGGAAGCGCAGACGGAACTTTTTCTCTGCCATTTTCCCCCAGTTTCAGGAATCCGGCTCCTTCGAAGGTATATCCCCCCGTACCTGCCCCACTCCGGGGAAACGGTTTTTTCCCAATTTGTAAAACGTTCTATTATGAGAACGATTTATTAAACTGGCTGCCGGGGAGCCCCCGCCCCGGCTCTTCTCTGGCAGACCGTCGCCGACGGTTTACGCCTTCACCTCAAAAAGGCCCTCAGTCCTCTCTTAATGGACTCAGGGCCGGAGGTTCAGCCGCATGAAATTTTCCACAGGTTCCAGCACGATGAAGCAGACTGTCCTGGTGAGTTCCACGCAGAAAAACGAAGCAGGCGCGCAGTCTTTTCCCCTGCGCTGCGGTGTCACAGGATTCGCAGGATGGTCAACGGGCACCTTCCTCATCCCGGTCCTGAGCGCGCGTACGCCCTTCGTCCTTCCGGCCGCGGCCCTGTTCAGGCTTTTAAAAAAACGGCTCGGAAGCCGCGTCTCAGGGGATACAGAGCAGATTGATCTGCGGGAAAGGGGTGTGGCCGTCTTTTCCTCCTCAGCCGATGGGTTTCTCCCCCTGCTCTTCCTGAACCGCCGCCGGAACTGTGGCGGATGGGCACACCTTTCGTTCGCCGGAGGGAGGATGCTGGACGTGGTCCTGCCCCAGGAAAAACGCTGCGGATACGCGGGGCACGCCCGCCTCAGCCGGAGGCAGCCGGCAGGCGCGGAATTTCTTCCGCGTGACGGCGGAAAGGCGTCCTCACGCACACGCGCCGGTCTTTTCGGAAGGAGCAGGGAAAGCCGGCTTCTCTTTCTGGCCCGCATCGCCGACCGGAAGGGAGAACGGGACAGAAAAAACGGCCTAGTGCGGCTTGTCCTCTCATCCCCTGAGCTGGCTGTCCGGCTCCAGATGCTCTGCCAGAGCCTCGGACTCAATACACGCCTTTCCATGGCGGCCCCGCATACGGTTCTCGAAATCCCGCCATCGCCCGCGTTTCTCCGTCTCTGTGAGTCCGCGGAAATGGCGGTGGTGGACGGCACCGGTCAGGACGAAGTGAGGACGGCCCGTTTTTCAGCGTCCTCGGCGCTCCCCCTGACCGGAAAGAACGACAGCTACGAATTCGTCGTGGACGGCGAAGGGTATGACATCAACGGTGTGGAGGTGCAGGAATGATGACGCGCACTCTCTCCGGCTGCTCTCCCTCCTTTCCCGCTCCCCGGCCTGGCGGAGTACGCTTTCCCGCCTCTTCCCGGATCGCCGTCAGACGGATCCCGGCCCTGTCCGCGTCAGCCGCTCCGGACCGGAAAGAGGCTTCTTTCTCCTCTGGCGCGGCGGGCTGGACGACAGGCACCTTTCTCATCAAGACACCATCTGGGCACAGATTCAGCGTCCTGTCCCTGGCGCGTCTTTTCCGGCTGCTTTCATTCTCACGCAGGCCGCGGCGCTATGGTTCCAGCCTCTTCATCACCGGCTTCGGGGAAGACGGGCTCCTCGCCTACGACTCCCTCGAGAACGGTTTTATCCCTGTGCGGGCTCTTGTCCGCACGCCAGGGGCAGGCGGCATGCGCCGCCTCGTTTTTGCCGAAGGCCGCCTGCTTGACGCCTTCCCCGGCTGCCGGGTCCTGACGGAAGGCTGGAGGAGGGTTCCCCTCAGGGCCCTGGGAAAGAGCTTCACAGGCACTCTCGCGTTCTCCCAGCCCACGCCCGGGCCGGACGCCATCTGCGATACGCCTGAGCTGACTGGCCGCATGCGGCTCCTGGGCTTTCTCTCCGTCTCCCTTCTGCCGGACAGGAACAGAGCCGCCGTGCTCCCCCTGACCCGGTACACGCCCATGCTGGACTGGATCACATGGATCTGCGCACACGGAAAAGTTCCGGGACTCCCGGATGCCAGCCCCGCTTTCCGGGATGGCCGCTTCATACTTGGGGGATCCCGCTGCGCCCGCGCCCTGCGTGCCCTCTTTACAGATCCGGAAGGACGATGCCGCCATATTCCGGCCCTTGTCTTCCGGCGCGGCACGGATGATCGCCGCGAATTTCTCACGGGACTCATTGAGGGCTGCGGCGCGTTCCATACCGGGCATGGAACGCTGCGGCTCTCGCCGGGAGGACCGGAGGCCGCTGTTCAGACAATGCTCCTCTGCCACAGTCTTGGCCTTGCGGCGTCCATGAGCCTCGCGGACGGAGTTCCCGTTGTGGACATGAGCCCGGACAGCGACACCGCCGCCGGCCTGCTCAGTTCCGGTCTGGTTCCGGAGCACGCGGTGAAACAGGCGGCCTGGTCGCAGGCCTCACGCGTCAGAATCCTCACGCCATCCTCCTGCGCGGAAAGCTATGACGTCATCACTGAAAGCGGAGGCATCGATTTGAACGGCATCTGCTGAAAAGACTGAAAAGGCAGGCCGGGGAACAGGATCTCCGGCCTGCCGGACTCTCACGTGTCCATGGCGGACATCTCAGTTTTTGCTTTTTTCCTGTTTTCCCCTGACCATGCCGTTCAGTCTGAGGACGCTGTTTTTGGGCGAGTCGCCGAAAAGCCGCTTGTACTCACGGCTGAACTGGGTCACGCTCTCGTACCCCACGGCGTACGCGGATTCCGTGACGGAACTCCCGTTGAGAAGAAGCCGCCTGGCCTCCTCAAGCCGCAGCCTTTTCTGGTACTGCAGGGGACTCAGCGTCGTCACTTCCTTGAAGTAACGGTGGAATGTGGACGGCGCCATGTGGCAGAGCAGGGAAAGCTCCTCAATGGTCACCGGATTGCGGAAATTCTTCCTGAGCCAGCCCACGGCCTGGGCAATCTGGCTCCCGGGAGAGCCGAAAGCGCTCAGGGAGCGCAGAAGCTGACCGAACGGACTTTTCAGGAGCCGGTAATGCACCTCGCGCACAAGTATCTGACTCATGACGGGAAGCTCGTCGGGGGTGCGGGTGAGTTCCACCAGGCGGACAAAGGCATCAAGAAGCTCGGGGGATATTTCCGTGACCTGTGCACCGCAGACGGAACGCATGCCGCCGCCGACGGAGGACGTCTTCGCGGAAAGGTCGGCGATGAGTACTGCGTCGATATCCAGGCTCATCGCGAGATACGGTTTGTCTTCCGTGGCCTCCGCGACACAGCTTACAACGGGCATATCTATGCCGGTCACGAGGCAGAGCCTGGAACCGTACATATATTCTTTGTCGCCCACGCGCAGATACTTCTTTCCCTGTGGAACCACGACCACGCGGGGACGCAGAAAGCTGGTATGGCTCGGATACTGTTTTGTATAGCGATAGAAGACCATACCCGGCACCGCAGTTTCCATCGGCCCCTCATGTCCCTCCATCGCCACATCGATATCATCCCTCAGGAGTTTCCAGGATTTGTCCACATCCACGCGTTCTGTCATGCTCTCACCTCAGACTGTTCGAAAAAAGAATGCCCCTGGCATCCCTCAGGGGAACATCTTTTTCACAAAAACTTTTTTTTGTCCCAGAGGAGAGAGAAATGTGCATGATTTAGAGAAGATCAGGAAAGACTTCCGCCGCGGCAAATCTTCAGAACAGCCGGAACCACGGCTCACAGCCCGAAAATATACCGGCCGGCCCCAGGGTAAAATCGTGGCGGAGGGGGCCGGCACAATCAGGCAAACCCAGGGGAAAAGGCAGCCCTGTGTCAGGAGAAGCGGCCTCTGCCGCCCGGACGTTCCAGACAGGCTTCGCCCCATGAACCGGGACGTGGAGAAAAGGCAGTGAAAGACGCAAAAACGCCCGTCTTCCGGTCAGGAAGGCGGGCGCTGAATGTTTGCCCTGTTTGGGAAGCTCTTACTTCTTGTGGCTCGAGCGGAGCTTGACGCGCATGGGCGCGTACTTAATCTCAAAGATGCGCCTCAGGCTGTTTTCAAGGTAGCGCGCGTAGGTGGTCGGTACGCGATCGGCATCGCTCACGAAAAACACGAACGTCGGCGGCTGCTCCTCAGCCTGGGTCAGATAGAAGAACTTGGCGCGGACGCCCTTGACGAGAGGCGGCTGATGGGCGTCAAGGGATTCCTTCATGGCCCTGTTGAGCTTTGCCGTGGACACATGCACGCCGCATTCCTCATGCAGGCGCCGGCAGATGGGCAGAATGCGGTCCAGCCCGGTTCCGCGCGCGGCTGAGGTAATCAGTATCGGAACATGCTTGCAGAAGCCCAGCATCTTCCTGGCTTCCTCGACGACGTCCTTCATCCTCGAGGGATGGATGAGGTCCGATTTATTGATGATAATGATGAACGGGATTTTGCGGGTGTCCAGCATGTCCATGAGACGCTTGTCCTGGCTGCCCACGCCTTCGCTGGCATCAAGGGTCAGCAGCGTCACATCGGCCTTGCCGGCGGACTTGATGGCTGAGTTCACGGAATACTTCTCTACCGTGTCGGTGATGCGGGCGCGTTTCCTGACGCCCGCCGTATCCACGAAGACATAGTCCTCGCCATCAACGGTAAAACGCACGTCCACGCTGTCGCGGGTGGTACCGGCCACATCGGAGACAATCTGCCGGCTCTCTCCGGCAAGCGCGTTGACGATGGAAGACTTGCCAACGTTGGGACGCCCGAGCAGCGCGAGCCGCAGGGCCGGACGCTCGAGCCTGGCGCCGAAGGCATCCTTGGGAATGAGCCGGGCCAGCTCGTCGGCGAGCTCGTCGAGATTGTGTCCGTGCTCAGCGGAGACCGCGATGATGGGGAACCCGAAGCCGTGAAATTCGGCGGTGCGCTCATAGGTCTGTTCCGCGCCATCCACTTTGTTGACGACGCAGAGCACGGGCAGGCCGAGCCTGCGGATGTGATTGGCCAGGAACTTGTCCGCGGGCAGCATGCCCGACTGGCCGTCTACGACGAAGGCCAGGCCCATGGCGTCCTTCACGCAGCGATCCACCTGGGCCAGAATTTCCTTCTCGAAGCCGCGGATGCCCGCGGGGCCGTCCTGCACAACGGCGCGTTCGTCCAGCGTCACGCCCCCCGTATCCACGATCCCGTATTCCGGCTTGTCCTTTCTGCGCACCACGCCCTGAAGAGCGTCGCGGGTAACGCCGGGCATATCGTGTGTGATGGCGCGGTTGCTGCGGATCAGCCTGTTGAAAAGCGTGGACTTGCCCACGTTGGGGCGCCCCACGAGGACAATGGTGGGAAGTTCGTACTGCATGGGATTGACCTGAAGGTAGAAGTTGCCGGAGTCCCTCTCTGCGGAACGCGCGGCCTGTGGCGGAAGGGTAAAGCCCTCCCCTGAAAACGGCATATATCTTAGAGACTGATAATTATGCACTATCCCGTCTCTGCTGTCGAGTGCCGGAGCAGGCATAAAATTAAAGTTTCACTTTAAAAATATCCCCCAAAAGGCGCAAAAACACTCCACTGTCACGCCGCAGGGTCTTTCGCAGGCTGCCGCAGAGCCGAGGCGAAGATACCGATGGCGGTCAGGACCGTCATGACAGCGAAAGCGATGATAATGTCCAGGGCGAGCAGATCGCGCGGAGCGAGGCCGGGCCACTTTATGGTGAGGACAACGCCGGCCAGGGCCATGGAGAGGGACTGCCCCACAAGGCGCGCGGCACCCAGCATGGCCGACGCGATACCATACTGCTCCCTGTTCACGGAACCCATAATCGCGGAATTGTTGGGGGCCCCGAAGAACGCGCTGCCCACGCCCGTTGCGGCGAGAGCCGGAAGGAGCGGCCAGAACTGACGGAAAAACACGCACGCGCCGACCGCAGCCAGCCCCAGGGTGATGACAGCCATGCCGATACAGCAGAGCCGGGTGCACCCGACGCGATCGGAGAGCGAGCCCATCAGCGGGGACAGAAGGCACATGGGCAGCGGATGCAGGAGCAGAATGAGCCCAGCCTCCCTCGAAGAAAATCCGAGGACGGACTGCAGGTACAGGGACACGAGGAAGAGCTCGGCGAAGACGCCGGCAAAGTTGATGACGGCAGCCAGAGTGGACCCCGCGAACATGCGGTTTGTGGAGAAAAGACGCGTCGGCAGAACAGCCTTGTCGTCCGGCACACGGCGTTCAAGGACCACAAGAAGAACGGCAAGAACAATCCCGCCCGTGAAGGCCCAGACCGCCCAGTCACAGCGGCTTATTTCAGCGAGGCCTCCCATGGTGAGAAGCATGCTGAGCCCGTAGAGCACGATGCCAATCCAGTCTGCACCCTTCCCCGTGTGCGGCAGGCGCATGGGGTCGCGCATGGAGACAAAGGAAAAGGCCAGAGCGAGGGAGCCCACTGCTGCGAAAATCCAGAAGATGCTCCTCCACCCGAAGTAGAAGTTTGCCAGACCGCCCACGCAGGGACCGAGCGTACTCCCGAGGAACACCATGCTGATGTTCCACCCCATGGCGAAACCGCGTTTTTCCGGCGGGAAAGTCAGGCTCAGAATGGAATTGTTGGTGGCGAAGATCATGGCGCTGCCGAGGCCCTGCAGAGCCCGTGACGCCAGGAAGCCGGCGTATTCCGTCTGCAGGGGCGCGATGAGGGCCGAGATGACGAACACGGCCATGCCGGCCATGAAGACCAGCCGGCAGCCGGCCTTTTCCGTCACCTTGCCTACGGGCAGCATGAACACGATGCAGCCGAGCAGGAAAGACTGCAGAATCCAGGCCAGACTGTCAGGACCCGCGCCGTAGGCCCGTCCAACGTCAGGAAGAGCGGCCGAAAGCGCGCTCCCGGCAAAGGGCGTGAGAAAGGAAGCCAGCATGACGGCGAACAGGATATTGCGGCGGGTGCTCTCAGTGTATGTGTGCATAGTGGTGAATTTTAAGTGAGATTTCAGGTAAGCAAAAGATATTTGGCTAGTTTTCTTAAAAAAATTCTTCAAGTTAAACTTGAATGTATTTTGTCTGTCTGACTCATTTCTCCAGATTCTCTGGAAGTTCTTTGTGCAACGTCAGTCAATAAAAGGGCCCCCTTCTTTCCTTCCTCTGAAAATGGTGCTAGCCAGGAAACGTTCTCCTCTGTCAGGATACGCTTCAGGGGAAAGACATCAGACTGCCGAGAGAATCAGATCACTCAAAATATACCGCTCTTACATCAGGCCGAAAACATGAAAAAAATGGGCGAAAAACTCGAACCGGGTCTTTACGAACAGGTCATAAGCGAAAAACTTGCTACCCTTCTCTCTACCCTGCCGGAAGGACGCAGCGATGAACGCAGGATCGATCCCGCTGAGGGCGCAGAGGTTCTCACAGGCTACCTTTCGGGCATTGTCAGACAGGGCCTCTCCGAAATCGGAGAGGCTCCCCGCCCCTCAAAAAACAGCAAAGAAGCAACAATTCCGGACAGCCTTGCTGCGCAGATTTCTCTGGCCAATGAGATCATTTCTCTTATCCGAAAAAGAACCCGCTCTGCGCAGGGAACAAGTGTAGGAGCGGACACAAGCGACGAAGACCTCATCGACGCAGAAGGCAAGCAGCTTCTTGGCATCACACGCGAAAAAGCCCTTCCGCTTGCCCCAAGGGAACACCTGCCCCGTCCAGAAACCTCTCTTGTGGAAACATCGCTCTTCACCGGAACGGCCAATCAGGAACCTTCCATGGAGTCCGAGCTCAACAAGGAAATCCAGAGTGCGGACAGAATTGATCTGCTGGTCTCGTTCATCAAATGGAGCGGCTACATTCTCCTTCGTCCCCAGCTTGAGGCGTTCACCCAGCGCGGTGGCCGGCTGCGCGTCATCGCAACAGCGTATATGGGAGCCACCGACAGCAAAGCCATCGATGATATAGCAAGTCTGAAGAATACCACGATTCGCATCTCTTATGATACGAAGCGGACGCGCCTTCACGCCAAGGCCTACATCTTCTATCGGGAAACAGGCTTTGACACGGCCTATATCGGTTCCTCCAACCTCTCGGGCGCAGCGCTCACGAGTGGCCTTGAATGGAATATCAAGCTCACCAGGTACGATTCTCCTACCACTACGGCAAAAGTTCAGGCAACCTTCGAATCCTACTGGCAGTCGCCTGATTTCGAGCCGTATACTCTCACTGATAAGCCCCGCCTTGAAGCCGCCCTTGAGGAGGAACGCCACCCGGGCACAGCCCTAAGCTCCTATCATTTTACCATCCGGCCCTACGCCTACCAGCGCCAGATGCTTGACGAAATCGCGGCCGAGCGGGAACTGCGCAACAACTACAGAAATCTCGTCGTCGCCGCTACGGGCACGGGGAAAACCGTTCTCGCGGCTTTTGACTATCTGCGCTTCATGCAGGAACACCCCAGTGAAAAATGCTCCCTGCTCTTTGTCGCCCACCGCGAAGAAATCCTCGAACAGAGCCTTTCCTGCTTCCGGGGTATTTTGCAAAATCCAAACTTCGGGAGCCTTCTCGTGGGTGCTCACTCTCTAACCGGTAATGCGGACGCTGATCACCTCTTTCTCTCAATCCAGACATTCAAATCCAGAGAATGGTGGAAAAAGACGACGAAAGACGCCTATGATTACATCGTCATCGATGAAGTCCACCACGCCGCCGCGCAAAGCTACAGACAGCTCCTCGATTATTATCAGCCCCAAATTCTGCTCGGTCTCACGGCTACACCGGAGCGCATGGATGGGAGAGATATCCTTACGTATTTTGGTGGGCACATCACTACGGAACTCCGCCTCTTTGAAGCCATAGAGCGGAGTATGCTCGTGCCTTTCCACTATTTCGGCGTCACGGACACCGTGGATCTCTCCCAGCTCGCATGGACAAGGAGCGGATACCAGACAAGCGACCTCAACAAGGTCTATGTCTTTTCGGCAAAAATTGCGGAACAGCGCGTGAATAACATCATCCGCAACCTCCGGCATTACACGACGGACCTTTCCACCGTGCACGGCGTCGGTTTCTGCGTCTCCTGTGAACACGCAAAATTCATGGCCAATCGCTTCAATGCCGCTGGCATCCCCTCACGGGACCTCTCAGGCCTCTCGCAGGATGACGCGAGGCATGCAGCAAAGACCGCTCTCGAGAGCGGTGAAATCCGCTTCATCTTCGTCGTCGACCTGTACAATGAAGGCGTTGATATCCCCAATATCGACACCATTCTTTTCCTGCGGCCGACGCAGTCACTCACGATTTTCCTGCAGCAGCTCGGCCGCGGCCTGCGCCTCGCGCCGGGCAAAGAATTCCTGACCGTCCTCGACTTCATCGGACAGGCGAACCGGAAATACCGCTTCGCTGAAAAATTCGCCGCCCTCGTGAGGAAAACGAAGCACAGCATCAGTGAAGAGATAAAAAGCGGCTTACCAAACGTCCCGAGTGGCTGCTGCGTCCAGCTTGAGCGGATCGCACAGGACTACGTCCTCGATAACATCCGGCACCAGCTCGCCACAAAGAACCACCTCATCAGTCTGCTCCAGGATTTTCAGAGCACGGGCGAACCCCTGTCACTCGAAAATTTTCTTGCCTTTGCGCGTATCCCCCTCACGGATATTTACAAGAGTTCGCGCAAGGAAGGTTTCATGCGCCTTGCCGCCATTGCCGGGTGCAGGAAAGAATTTACCGAGCCGGATGAAAAGCTCATCTCCAGGGCCTTGCCGCGCTTTGCCTCCTTTGACGACGCCGAATTCTGCCACTTCTGCCTCAGAGTACTTTCAGAGCCTGAAAGCATTCCCCAGGGATTACCACCCCTTAAAGATCTGTACTTTAAGATGCTCTACTTCACCTTCTGGGACGCCTCTCTCGAACACGAAACAGCCGTGGCCGTCATAAGGGAAAAACTGTCTTCCCTTTCCAGAAATCCCGTGCTCCTCGGGGAAGTACAGGAGCTGATTGCCTATCGCCTCAAAAACATCAGGGGCCGCAGCCTTAACAACACCTTCCTCTTTCCCTGCCCTCTCCGCGTTCACGCCCACTATACGCGCAATCAAATATGCGCCGCATTCGATATGCTTATGCCAACCAGTCTGAGGCAGGGCGTCTACCAGATCAAGGAAAAGCATTGCGACCTCTTCTTCGTGACCCTCAACAAGAGCGAAAAAGACTATTCCCCCACGACCATGTATCATGACTACTCGATAAACGACACGCTCTTCCACTGGGAATCACAAAGTACGACAGCCGCTGAATCCCCCACGGCCCAGCGCTACTTCAATCACCGCGAACTGGGACAGCACATTCTGCTCTTTGTGCGCGAGTACAAAGAGGACACGCTCGGTAAGATGCCCTACCTCTTCCTCGGTGAAGCCGACTACGTCAGCCACGAAGGTTCCCGCCCTGTCAGCATCGTCTGGCGCCTGAGAACGCCTATCCCTGCTGATTTTATCAACGTGACCAACAAACTCGTGAATGAATAAAAACGAATCGCACGATTTCAGAGACAACGTTTACGCCGTTCCGGGATACAGGGGGATCTGCCTGTTCTTTCAGCCATTTTTTTCAATCAGCTTTGCAAAAGCTGATGAGAAAGCTTCCCTGTACAGACGTTTCACCACCTCATCGAGCAGCGGGAACGAATCCAGCACCAGGCCGTATTCCTCAGAACCGAGTCCGTAAAGGCGCGCCGTCATGGCATCGAGGAGAGCAATACGCCGAATCCTTTCCTCCGGATCCGGCATTTCCGGCACGCTGCCGCGGAAAGCCGCAAACGCTGCACCGAGGTAAAGAGGAAGGGCGAGGCGGCCGAGTTTCCTGATGGCCGGTATATCCCGCGGGACGGGAACGGATCTGACGATGAAAGCGCTGACGTTCTTGGCCGAACGCAGGCGCACGTAAAAGTCGGCGCACAGGGAGGAGAGGATAACGTTCAAACCGGAGAGAAGTTCCGGATCCGATACCATCTTCCCCTTATATATGATTTCCGCCGCGTTGAGGGCGTTGCCGCAGAAGACCCTCGGCGGGATGACAGTGCCGATGAGGCTGCGGCTGTCCGTGGCCTGGGCAATGACGCGCCAGGCAAGCCGGTAATTTCTGTCCGGGAGTTCGTCCGGAGAAGAGCGCCGGCGCCGGGCAAGCCTTTTCTCTCCTTCCACAGGATCCACCCTGCGTTCCACCGGACCGAAGCTGGCGTTATAATGATGAATGGTACGCCCCTGGAAAAGCGGCCAGCCGTTCCCTCCCTTCCGGAAGAGATCGGAGTCCGTCGTCATGTTGAACTCGGTGGATGTGTGGATATGCAGTTCTTCCTCCGGATCTCCGATGCCGGGAAAGGACTTCAGTTTCCCGAGCACCTTCATCCCGCCGGCTGAGCCGAACTCCCAGATGGTGAACGTATCCGGATCGTTCCTGAAAATGGCTGCGACGGGATAGCGGAAGCGGCGGTGATAGCGTCCGGCGTTGAGGGGATGTTCCGCCATATGCGCGGCCGAGGGCCGTCCATCCAGCCAGACCGGGTCGTACCAGGAAAATCCGGCGTCAAACGCGGCGTCGGGAGACGGCCTGCGTTTCATGAAAGTCAGGACATCGAACTTGTACTGACCGTGGATATCGAAAAGCCTGCGTCTGTTCACGAACGTCACGAGCTCCCGGATGGTCGTCTTCTGCAGAAGAAGGCGGCGCAGACCGGTGCAGGCGCTGTCGATATTGAGGTTGTCGGGCACGATGATGCCGCAGAGGCCGTCCCGCGCGAGAAGGAGATAAATCTTCTCGAGGAAAACCTTGTAAATATTGTTGTGCCCGCGCAGGAAGGTGCCGTCGCCACGGCGCGGCTGCAGCGAAGCGTACGTTTTCAGAAAATAGGCGTTGAGCGTGGTGACGCGCTTCCGGTAAGCCTGCCAGATCCGGCGCACGGCGGGATCACGGGCAAGCAGCGTTTTTTCTGCCTTCATGGCTTCCCGGGTGTCGAGCCGCCCGTAGTCCGGGATGTACTCCCTGAAGAATTCGGCCCGGTACGGGAGAATCACGTCCCAGGGCGGGTTGGCGATGATCACGTCAAAGCCGCCGTGCGCCGCGGCTTCGGGGAAATCCGTACGCCAGTGCACGGGCAAGAACTCCCCGCGCATACGCAGGACGTCCATGGCTGCCCGCTCATCCTCCTCAGGGCCGCCAGAACTGCCGCGGAGGGGGGCATCCTTGCCGGAAAGCCGCTCTTCCCCGCGGCGATGGCCCGTCCCCGCTTTCCCCAAAAATCCGGACGTGAGACTGCGGCAGAGGGCAAGATCGTCTTCAGCCTGTCCGCGCCGCCTCTCAGGTATGACGCTTCCGGCAAATTTTTCGCGCAGACGGGCTATGCTCCGCGAAGGCTCGGCCATGAGTTTCATGGACGGGGAAACAGGCCGGGAGGACGCTTTTCCCTCAGACAGTTCCTCATAGGGCCCCACAATGCTGCTTCCGCAGACAAGATTCCCCTCAAGGAATGGGGGAGTCGGAAAGGAGCCGGGAATCGGACCGGAAAGCCTTATCCAGAGCGTCATGCGGGCGATGTCGCAGGCCAGGGGATCGAGATCCACGCCGAAAAGGCAGTTTTCAGCGAGAAGCCGGCCGAAGCGCGTCTCAAGGTACCGGTTCCAGGGCTCTCTTTCACAGGCGCTGTCCGTCTCCTCGTACCTCCGGTGCGTGAAGCTCAGCAGGCAGTAGAGGGAAGCGAGAAGCATACGGCCGCAGCCCATGGCCGGATCCAGAACGCGGACAGATGGCAGAGCGAAGCCGTTTTTCCCGTCAGAGGTTTTCAGCTTTTCGCCGATGGTCCTGCGCACGAGGTGCCGTATGAGGGTGTCCCTGGTATAGAAGGCGCAGGCAGCCCTCCGCCGCCCGCGTCCCTCGAAGAGCTCCACTCCCCCGTCACCGTCCGGAACGAGACGCGTTTTCAGAAAAGCCTCATAGAGCACTCCCGGAAACTGCGGGAGAATGCCTGCCCAGTCCACGGACAGCGTTCTTTTCCCGGCTGAGACCCGTGTGAGAAGAGAGAGACAGTCCCTGGCGAGGCCGTCGTCAGAAGCGATGAGCTCCAGAAGGGGATGCGCCCTGCGCACGAAAAGCGAGCCGCTGCAGTCATGGGCCAGCCTGTCGCAGATTCTCAGCACAAGAGCGCCGGAACGCGGGGGGAACGTTCCTGTCCCCATACTTTTCCGCAGGGAGGCCAGGCCGGACACGCCGCGCGCCGCGGCAAAGAGCGAGCCCGTAAGGCGCAGGACAAAGACCATGGCCTCCCGGTGAATCTCTTTCAGTTTTTCCCGTCTTTCCACCCTGTTTTTCCCGTCCATACCAGCCGCGCGCCACAGAGCCCGCGCCACGAGACGGAGAGCTGTCTGCGCCTGATCCGTCAGGACGGCCTCCACCTTTTCCTCGAGAGCGAGCGATTCCTTATGCATACGGCTGAGAAGACCTGTCATCCCTTCCCGGCCGAAGCACAGGGCGAAACACTTCAGAAGGCGCTCCCGCAGGGCGGCATCGGGACAGTGCAGGATGCTCTTCAGCTCAAAGCTCACGTCTTTGTCCCCGCAGAAGCCGGTCCCCTCGCCGGGAAGTCCGGATGTGAGAACCCAGACGTCCCCGTTGGTCCACGCGGCCCAGCCGGGCCTCTCTCCTGACGGCCACGACGGAATGGCAGCTGCGTCCACGGCCCGGCACAGCCCGGCGTACTCCCTGCAGTCATCACTGACGCAGAGGATCATCCCAGGAGCGGCGTCCTTTCCGGGAATAACGGCGAAGAGGCCTTCCTCCCCACCCTGCCGGGACAGGGGAACAGGTTCACAGCCGAGGGCACGGAGAACAGCACGCGCGCGCCCTTCCCCACGGCTCTCTTCCGGAGAGGATATTTCCAGATCCGGCACAGGGAAGCGCCGGAAAAAGGAACTCTGCGGCAGCACCTCTTCAAGATACTGCCTTGTCAGGAACGAGCCCTGACTGCCGGCGGATCGGACGCGCAGATACGTTTCATCCATGACGGGCGGCCTCCCTTTGCCCGAATAGCGGGCAGGCACAGACCTGTTTTTTTCCACATACACCATCTTTCAGGGCAGTGCCACGAAAAGGCGCTTTCCCCGTGTGATTTCTTTCTTTTCCTCCGTGTTTTTCCGGGCGTTCCCCTGCCTTCCGGGAGATCTTCCATTCCGGGGAGCTGCCGGAACGAATCTCCGGGATTCCTGCCATGCGGATGGCGCGATGCTCCGCCCTGTGACAAACGAAGCATAATACTATACAAAAGAGGAAAAGGAGAGCGGATGGAAAATATCAGCGGCGAAGAAACGGCCAGGCTGCTCAGACGCTTCGGCACTGTGCGTACCGTCCCCAAGGGAACCCTCTTAAGCGGAAAGGAAGCCTACTGGCTGCTCGGGGGCATCTGCGCCCTGACCTGCGTCAATGAGTCGGGCTCGCAGTATTCCTTCCTCTACTTCCACAGGAATATGCTTTTCGGATTCGTCCCCGTGCTCGGCCGCTATTACCGCATGAACAGGCTCGTCGATGTCCGCGCCTCGAGATCTTTCTCGGGCTTTATGGCCAAAACAGACTGCTCGGTCATCGAACTTCCAGCGAACGCCTTTCTCTCTGAAATAACCAGGGACAGGGAAATCCTCTCCGTGGTTCTGCGGGCCGCGGTGGTCAATCTCGCGGACATGCTCAACCACTCCATGGTCATCGCTTCCCTGCCCGTGCCCTGCCGCGTCTGCTACATGCTTCTCGAGGCCTGCCCGGAAGAAGAACCCTATCTCCTGCCAGCCTATCTGAACTACGACGAAATCGCGGCGCATCTCGGCGTGCACGTCATCACTGTCACCAAAATTTTCGGCGCCCTTTACGACAACGGTATTCTGTCCAGGGAAGGACGCAGGCGCGCTGTGCTCGATAAAGAGCGCCTCCTGCGCATCGTCCAGAGGGAGGAAGAGCTACCCTATCTCAAAAAACGCAGTTCCCGCTCCCGGTAAAGCGCCTCCCCGCACGCTTTTTTTTTCACAGCCCCCGGCCCAGGCCGGGGTTTTGTGTTTTTTCTCCGCTCTCCCCGGCTCTTTTTCAGGTTTTGTCACTTTTTTCACGCCAACCTAGTTATGGCTAGGGTTTGAATATACGCGTTTTTCTATAAGGACAAAAAGAAGAAAGGCGTTCCGGAACAGCCATGGAATTCCGGATCTGCGTCACATGCAGTAAAAAATTCACAGGCGGAAGGTTGCTCCGCCGGGAGACATATTATGAAAAAGTACGATGTTGTGATTGTGGGTGCCGGCCCCGCCGGCCTGACTGCGGCCATTTACGCCGTGCGCGCGAACATGAAGACCATTATGCTCGACAAGCTTGCCCCCGGCGGCAATATCGTCAACACCAACGAGATCGCCAACTACGCCGGCACCGGCGTCATCAATGGCGCGGAACTCGCCATCAAGATGTTCGAGCAGGCCCAGCAGACCGGTGCGGAATTTGACTACAAGACCGTCAACCGCATCGAGGACCTTGGTGACGTCAAGCGCGTGCACTGCGAGGAAGACGATGAAGTCTACGAATGCACCGCCGTCATCATCGCCACCGGCACCCGTCCGCGCAAGCTGCACATCCCCGGCGAGGACAAATTCACGGGCAACGGCATCAGCTGGTGCGCCATCTGTGACGGCGCCCAGTATCCCGGCAAGGACGTCGTGGTCATCGGCGGCGGCAACTCCGCTGTCGAGGAATCCCTCTACCTCGCCGGCATCGTGAAGAAGCTCACCATCGTGACCATGTTCGACCTCACCGCCGATCCCAAGGTCTGCGACAAGCTTCGCGCCCTGCCCAATGTGACGATCTACCCCTACCAGGACGTGCTTGAGTTCCTGGGCGACGACAAACTCACCGGCGTGCGCTTCAAGTCCACCAAGGAAGACGCCACAGAGCGCACCGTAAACTGCGACGGCGTGTTCGAGTACATCGGCCTCGAGCCCACGGCCGGCTTCTGCAAGGATCTCGGCATCCTCGACCGCTCCGGCTGCATCAAGACCGATCAGTTCATGGCCACCTCACGCCCCGGCATCTTCGCCGCCGGCGACATCATCGTGAAATTCCTGCGCCAGGTCGCTACGGCCTGCGGCGATGGCGCCATCGCCGGCAACTCCGCCGCAAAGTACGTGGAAGCGCGCCGCTAGTTTTTTAGAAGAACAAACCAGACACGGGCCGGGGCATCCGGCCCCCGAGGAGAACATTATGATCACTGAAGTTGACACCGCCGGATACGATGCACTGGACAAAAAGGGCCCCATGCTCGTGGAATTTTATTCCAAGACCTGCGGCCCGTGCAAAATGCTCGCCTTCGTCCTCAAGGACATCGAGAAGAGCATGCCGGATCTGCGCATCTACCAGATTGAATTCAACGAAAACAAGGAACTCAAGGACCGCTGCGGCGTGAAGGGCTTCCCCACGCTGCTCTTTATGGTTGACGGCAAGGAAGTCAGCCGTCTCGAAGGTCTCAAGCAGAAGCCCGTCATCGTCAAGGAAATCGAGAAAATCGTAAAGTAGGCGTCCTTACGCCTGCAAGGAGAAAACCCATGGTAAACGCCGTCACCTACGTCAGAGAGGAAAGCATCATTACCTCCCAGAACAAGGCCGAAAAGAGCTTCCTCGAGAAGTTCCGGAAGGATAAGCCCTCCCTTGAGAACGCCACTGTTCTGGTCAACCCCTACTTCATCAACCCCCTCTGCGCTCTTATCCTCTTCATGACCGATAAGCCCTGCAGCGTCACGCTGACCGTGCACGGCAAGAAGTTCGAGCGCCACAACATCGTGAAGACCTTCGAGAAGAATGAAACCGAGCATGCCATCCCGGTCCTCGGCCTCTACGAAGGCATGGACACGAAGGTGACCGTGGCCCTCTCCACCGGTGAGTCCAGGGACTTCCTCATCCGCGGCCAGGAACTGCCGGCCGATGTCTGCCGCTGCCGCAACATCATGACTTCCTTCGACTACTTCGGCACCAACTGGATGTTCCTGTCCCCCGCCGGCAAGAACCTCCCCATGGGCTATGACTTCGAAGGCAACATCCGCTGGCTCCTGACTGTCAACACCATGTTTGACATCAAGCGTCTTAAGAACGGCAACATCCTGACCGGTTCTCACCGTTTCTGCCACATGCCCTACAATGACACCGGCCTCATCGAGCTCAGCCTCATGGGCAAGATCTACAAGGAATACCGTATGCCCGGCAACTACCACCACGACATGGTGGAAATGCCCGACGGCAACATCCTTGCCCTGTCCCAGGACTTCCACACCGATACCGTGGAAGACCTCGTCGTCCTGCTTGACCGCGAGACCGGCATGACCCTCAGGACCTGGGATCTCAAGAACATTCTGCCCCAGAAGGGCCCGGGTTCCGGTTCCCAGAGCCCCCGCGACTGGTTCCACTGCAACGCTGTCTGGTACTTCGAGAAGGATAAGTCCATCACCGTTTCCGGCCGCCACGAAGACGCCATCGTCAACTTCGACTATGAGTCCGGCAAGCTGAACTGGATTATCGGCGATCCCGAGAACTGGCCCGCCGAATACCAGAAGTACTTCTTCAAGCCCGTGGGCGACGACTTCGACTGGCAGTACGAGCAGCATGCCTGCCTGCGCACTCCTGACGGAGACGTCATGTGCTTCGACAACGGCCACTACCGCTCCAAGAACAAGGAGAAGTATCTCAAGAACCGCGACAACTTCTCCCGCGGCGTGCGCTATCACATCGACACCAAGAAGATGGAAATCCGCCAGGTCTGGCAGTATGGCAAGGAACTCGGCGCCACCTTCTTCTCTCCCTACATCTCCAACGTTGAGTACTATGGCGAAGGCCATTACCTCATCCACTCCGGCGGCATCGGCTGGGAGGACGGCTACGCTTCCGAGAAGCTCGGCGCCTACATCAACCCCGCCAAGAATCCCAATACTGACATCTGCGCCAAGACCGTCGAACAGAAGGACGGCGTGGTGCTCTACGCCATGGAAGTGGACGGCAACTTCTACCGCGCTGAGAAGCTGCAGCCCTACCACGATGGCGAAAACCTCGTCTTCGGCGACGGCAAGGTCATCGGCGAACTCGAAGTCACTGACACCTTCGACACCATTCCGGATCTCCCCGAGACCGATGAGCTCGTCGACTCCTGGCATCAGGTCAGGATTGAAGAGGACGATGACCGCATCGTCTTCCACGGCCGCTTCGAACGCGGCTCCCTCGTCATGCTTCTTCTGAAGAATGAAAAGGAAACCAGGGGTTACTTCATCAACACCGCCGCGGTCAGCTATCTGGCCATGTGCTCCGGCGCCTACCTCGAGGAAGACGACCGCGTGATCAAGCTGCACGTCAGCAAGCGCGGCCTCAAGGGCACCTACGAAGTGCGCGTCCTTATCAACGACAAGAAGTACGCCACCGGCGTCTCCATTAACTGCGACTAATCAGGAACGGGTATGCGGCGCCCCGGAACACGTTTTCCGGGGCGCCCGCCCCTTTTTCCCCCGCCGCAGGGGCGGGTTTTTTTGACTCATTCTCAGAGGAGAGAGTGAATGGAAAATGCCAGCAAGATGCCGGTGATGAAAATCATCCATACCATCATTGGCCTCGTCATTATGTTCTCGGGCCACTTCCTGCCCAACTTTTCCCTGGTCGTGCCGCCTGACGCAAAACTCGCGCCGATGAACCTGCCCGCCGTCGACGGCGGCGTTCTTCTGAGCGTAACGCACACGGGCATGATCGTGACGCTGATCTTCTTCGGCGTCATCTACCTGTGGACCTTCGTGGATACCGTATGGCCCGGCCTTCTCGGCATCGTGGCCCTCATCTTCAGCGGCTATGCTCCTGCAGGAAAGGTATTTACCATGTTCCTTGGCAACCCCATGGTTGTCATGATCTTCTTCCTGCTCATGCTGGCCGCCGCCATCGTCTACAGCAACCTCGCCCAGTGGGTGGCCCGCTACCTCATGAGCCGCTCCTTCGTGAACGGCAGGCCCTGGGTGCTCACAGCCACCATTCTCGGCACGACCTTCATCGTGGCCTTCCTCGACCAGGTGACGGCCCTCTTCCTCATGTGGCCCGTGCTTTTCAGCATTCTCGAAAAGGCCGGATTCAAGAAGGGTGACAAGTACACCTCCGTTATGACGGTCAATATCGCCATCGTCGCCCTCCTCTCCTTCTCCACCGACCCCTTCAAGGGCGGCGCCTTCTACCTTCTGAGCAACCTGCACAATCTGGCCGCCAGCACCGGTTCCGCAGCTGTCGAACTGAACACGGCAGCCTACTTCGCCTTTGCCCTGCTCATTTCCATCTGCGTCATCATCCTCCTTCTCCTGATGATGAAGTTCGTCTATCGCATCGATGTCTCCCCGCTCAGGAATCTGGACGCGGCCTCCATCAATAAAGAACCCCTGCCGCCCATGAATCTGCAGCAGAAGCTCGTCCTCTTCGACTTCCTCCTCTACGCAGCGTGGCTCCTTATTCCCGCTATCATCGGCAAGGGAAATCCCGTGGGAGCTTTCCTTGCCAAAAACACGCTGACCGGTTCCGTGCTGGTCGTGCTCATCCTGGCCGTAGCCATGTCCAAGGGCAAGCCCGTCATTAACATCATGACGTCCAACAAGCTCTACGCCTGGCGCGTCTTCCTGCTCATCGCCATCGCCTTTCTGCTTGGCGGCATCATGACCGGCAAGGGCACCAACGTGGCTCTCGTCATGGAATACGGCCTCAGGGATCTTCTCGGAGGCATGAACTATACCGCCATCTGCATCTGCGTGATCCTCATCGGCATCGTCTTCACGAACTTCTGCAACTCCGTCGTGCTCGGCCTCGTGCTCTCTCCCGTGCTTCTGGCTGTCGCCGCCTCCTTCGGCGTGGATTCCGGCCCCATGATGGCCTGTTTCATCTACGCGGTCCTCATCGCGGCCTGCACGCCCGCAGCCTCGCCCTTCGCGGCCCTGCTCTACGGTCAGTCAGACTGGGTGGATCCGCCGGCCATAGCCCGCTATTCGATCATCTCTTCCTGTCTCGTGGTCCTGACCCTCGTCGTGCTGGGACTGCCTCTCGCCAAGATGATCTTCTAACCAAACGTCTTTCAGGCATTAAGGCTCCTTCCTCCTTTCAGAGGAACGGAGCCTTTTCGGCATACAGGACGTGCCGCACGCCGCGGCACACCGGGGTATTTCCCCCCACGCTGTTTTCCCGGCCTTCTGCCGGCAAGGAGCATTTCATGAACAGGTTCTTCGCTGCAGGTCTCGTGGCCGGCGCACTTTTTCTCGGCGCCCAGACCGCTCAGGCCATTGAAATTCACGACGGACCCACCGGCGTCACCAAGAACGAAGCTGACAAAACCTTCAAAGGCTACACGCTCTTCGCTCCCACGGTGAAATCCACGACCACCTATCTCATCAATATGGATGGCGACATAGTCCATACCTGGCAGAGCAAGTATCCGCCAGGCCTCTACGCCCAGCTTCTCCCCAACGGCAACCTTCTGCGCGCCAGCGCCCTGCCTGACAGGCCCGTGCATATCGGCGGCGCCGGCGGCCTGCTTGAGGAAATCGACTGGAACGGCAAGGTCGTCTGGTCGTACAAGCTGTGCGGCCCCAGGGAAGTGCAGCACCACTGCTTCAGCCGTATGCCCAACGGCAACACCCTGATCCTCGCATGGGAAGCCAAGACTCCCGAAGAATTCGTCGCCAAGGGACGCAAGGCCGGCACCTGGGGCGATAACGTTGTTGTCAACGGCATCAAGCTGACGGACTTCTGGATCGACTTCGTCCGCGAAGTGAATCCCGAGGGCAAAACTGTCTGGGAATGGCACGTGTGGGATCATCTCGGAACCGGAAAGGATCAGCTCGATCCCAACTACCGCCTTCCCAAAACGGTCGGCCCCGGCTACTCGGACTTTGACTTCACGCATTTCAACACTGTTGCCTACATCGCCAAGACCGATCAGATCCTGGTCAACTCCCGCAACTTCAGCGAATTCTTTATCATCGATCACAAAACCGGCAAGATCGTGAAGCGCTGGGGCAACCCCACCACGCACGGCGAGGGAGTCAAACCCAGCTGGTATGACGACGGTTCCCAGATCATGTTCGGCGAACATGACGCCGAGCCGCTCGAAAACGGCCACATCCAGATCTTCGACAACGGCTCCGAACGCCCGCAGATCAACAGATCCCGCGTCATCGAGATGGATCCGGAAACTGACAAGATCGTGTGGAGCTACGAATCCAAATATCCCACCTCGTTCTTCAGCTACCGTCAGGGCGCAGCCCAGCTTCTGCCCAACGGCAACAGGCTCGTGACTTCCACTCAGACCGGCCACCTCTTTGAAGTCACTCCCAACGGCGAAGTGGTGTGGGAATTCATCAACCCCGTGGTGTTCGGCAAGGCCCAGCCCATCATGCATGACTCTGATATGACCAAGGCGCATTACTGCATGGGCAACATGATTCACCGCGCCTACAGGTACGCCCCCGACTATCCCGGCCTGAAGGGCAAAAAGCTCGACAAGCCCGTGAAGTTCGTGCCTGACTGGCCGCACTTCCTCGATGTCTACAAGCCCCTCAAAAGCGGCAAGTAAGACCCGCTGACAAAAAGACACAGGGCGTCCCGCTGAATACGCGGGGCGCCTTTTTTGTGTTCAGGGGGGCGGATGCCCTGCCTCAGAGACACCGCGGACCGCCGGAAAAGCTCTCCAGAAGAAAATCAGTTCACCCTGGTGACGCGCCGGAAAGCCCCTGACTCCGGAATTTTTTCAGACCAGCGAAAAAAATTATCCCGGCACATTTACTTACCCGGGCAAGAGGCATAGAAAGAATACTGACTCTGTACGTTTATCGGAATCAGGGATCTGCCCGCAGCAGAGTCCTGACAGCCAGACAGTTTCCTCCGTATCCCGCCGCACTGGGCGGCGGGTTTGCACGGCGCCGTTCATCCCGGAAGGGACTGGACGGCGCCGCCTTGTTTCCTCCGGAGAAAAATTCTCTGCCGTCGTTTCTTCAGGCCTGTCCGGAGGATCAGACGTAAGGCGAAAGAATAATTTACCGGACAGGCATTCTGCCCGGTCCCGGCGGCATCGGGGAAAAACGCCGGCCCGGACCGGTCAGATCTCCTTTTTCAGGTATTCGATAAACAACGCCGAAGCTTTTGAAAACCGCTGGTATTTTTTCCAGGCCACGCACACGCCGGCCTCAAGGGACGGTTTCAGGGGCCGGAAACAGAACGGACTTCCGGAAGAAGTACTGACAATCCCCTCAAGGCAGAGCGCGTACCCCATCCCCTCTTCCACCATGCGCGATGCGTTAAAGAGAAGGTTGTATGTCGCTGCGGCATGGAACCGCTCAGCCTTTTCTCCCAGCCATCCGGCTATTTCGTTTTCCACGAAAGTCTGCCCCGAAACAAGGATCGGCAGCCCGGCCAGGTCATCGGGCGTGATGACGTCCTTCGACGCCAGCGGACTGTCCTTCCTCATGAGGATCCCCCAGGTCTCCTTCACGGGGAGCCGGATAACATCGTATTTCGAAAGATCGGCCGGCTCGATGAACACGCCGAAATCATCCAGGCCTCCGGCTATCCGTTCCGCAACGGTGTCCGCGTTGCCGCTGAAGAGATGGAAGGTAACGCGCGGGTGCGCCTTCTGGAGGGCGCACGCCGCCCTGGCGATAATCCGCATGGCGAACGTCTCGCCGCCGCCGATATAGACGTCACCGCATACCCCTTCCGCCGGATCCGCGAACTCGGACTCCGTTTTCTCCACCAGCGCAAGAATTTCCCTGGCCCTGTCGCGGAGGAAAAGCCCCTCCTCTGTGAGGGAAATACTCCGCTTTCCCCGCAGGAAGAGCGTTTTCCCGAGCTCCTCCTCAAGTTCCATCATCTGCCTCGACAGCGTCGGCTGCGTCACGTGCAGGGCGCAGGCAGCTCCGCTGATGGTCCCCTCCCTGGCCACAGCCAGGAAATAACGAAGCACTCTCAGTTCCATACGTTCTCCCTCCATGACAGTGTTACCCGGTTATTACTATGCTTTATAAGCATTGTAAAATATTCAATATAAGTATTTGCTATTATCAATCTCCTTTACGTACATATCCGGAAGAAAGAGTTTTCATCCGGACAACAAACAAAGGAGAAAAACATGACTTCATACAGACTCGCCGGAGCGTCCGCGCTCCTTCTCGGCCTGCTCTCCGCCGTTCCTGCCATGGCGCAGGAATCCGGCATCCCCGGTGACGCTTCGAATTTCTACAAAAGCGACAGGGTGACCATGCAGCCCGTCACCTTTCCGAATCAGTACAAAATGACCATAGCCGGAGACCTCTTCGTACCGAAGGGCATGAATCCGGGGCAAAAACATGCAGCCATTATCGTGGGGCATCCCATAGGAGCCGTCAAGGAGCAGAGCGCCTGCCTTTACGCCACAAAGATGGCGGAACAGGGCTTCGTGACCCTCGCCGTTGACCTGAGCTTCTGGGGCGGCAGCTCGGGACAACCCCGCAACGCCGTGTCTCCCGATCTTTACGCCGAGACTTTCAGCGCGGCAACCGACTTTCTCGGCACGCGCCCCTTTGTTGACAGGGATAAAATTGGCGTCATCGGCATCTGCGGCAGCGGCAGCTTCGCCATCAGCGCGGCAAAAATCGACCCGCGCCTCAAAGCCATCGCAACGGTAAGCATGTATGACATGGGCACAGCCACGCGGAGCGGGCTCGGACATTCCCTGACGCCGGAGGACCGCAAGGCTGTCCTGCGGGAAGCGGCGGAACAGCGCTGGGTGGAAGATGAAGGCGGGCAGACGAAATACACGGGCGGCACGGGGCATAAGCTGACTGAGAAGTCCACGCCCATTGAACGTGAATTCTATGCCTTTTACCGCACTCCGCGCGGGAAATTCACGCCAAAGGGAGCGAGCCCGCTCACAACGACGCATCCCACGCTCACGAGCAACGTGAAGTTCATGAACTTTTATCCCTTTAACGATATCGACACCATATCGCCGCGCCCCCTGCTCTTCATCGCCGGAGAAAAGGCCCACTCCAGGGAATTCAGCGAAGACGCCTACCAAAAGGCCGCTGAGCCCAAAGAACTCCTTATCGTTCCTGGCGCCGGGCATGTGGATCTTTATGATCGCGTGAACCTCATTCCTTTCGCGAAACTCACCAGTTTCTTCAGGCAGGCGCTTCAGTAACCGATTGCCCCGGGCGGGAGACCTTCCCGTCCGCGGAACCATAGTATTCACCGGCACAGGGAAAGCCGCCAGGCTGCCACGGCCCTGTCCCCGCGGGCATGCCGGTATGATGGGACACGCCTCCTGTCCGGGCATGATCTTTCCCGGGGAAACCGCTTTGTACGGAAAAAGGCAGTCCTCTTCGTCATGCGCACGGGCCGGCTCAGTGTGCCCATGTCAGGCTTTTCCAGGCAGACCTGCGCCCCGGGATGAACACGCCGGGACACGGCCAAAGGAGAAATAACAATGAAGCATCGCATTTTCGCTGTCCCTGCCCTGCTGGTCCTTGTTCTGGCCGTATTCCGGGCTTCCGGAGCCATGGCAGAAACCGCCGGGAAGGTCCGACTCACTTCCAGAGGCGGAGAAGCCATCGCCGTCCTCGATGACACTCCGGCTGCCCGTGACTTCCTCTCCATGCTGCCCCTTGAACTGACGTTTAGAGATTACAACGGGACGGAGAAAATCAGCTATCTGCCCAGGAAGCTCGCCACGCAGGGCTATCCCAGCTCCTGCACGCCAGAAGCGGGCGCGTTCACCTACTATGCTCCCTGGGGCAACCTGGCCCTTTTCTACCGCGGCTTCCGCCACTCTGACAGCCTCGTCCCGCTCGGGAAAATCATCTCCGGTCTCGATATCCTTGCCGGTCACAGTGAATCGTTCGCCGTGCGCATTGAAAAAGCGGACTGAGGCACCCCTGGCTCTTTCCGCCGGGAAATGCGGAATACCGTGTTTCCCGGCTTTTTCTGTCCTCCAGGGAAAACGTATCAGGCAGGGATCAGCAAGGAATAGTCATAGCCAGATCCGAAGCGCGGGCCTACCTTTTGTATGGAAATCCGCTCAGGAGTCCCACACCGTGCATCCCGCGTCCCAAAGAGCTCCGTCAGGCAGACGCGGGATGCCACTGACAGGATGAGGACATACGGGAAACCGGAAACACAGCCTGCCACGCCTGAACTTTTTCAGAGGGCGCGGACCCGGGCGGATGCGTCTGAGGATAGCCCATGAAAAAGTTCCTTCTGCTCAGCTCATTTGTTTTCTGCTCCTTCGCCCTGTCGGTTCCGGGCATTTCCCCGGTACCGGCCGCTCCCGCAGAAAAGTCTTCCGCCTCCCTGCATTATGAAGCCTGGATGAAGCAGCCCGTCCCCATCCCCAGGGCAGAAAATACGCTCCCCACCGTTACGGCAGAGCCCTGGTTCCAGGTTCCCGGCGGAGGCCGCGTGCTTGAGGGCGCCGTCATCGATGCAAAAGGCAGTCTCATTTTCAGCGACGTCACGGGGCACCGCGTCATGCGGCTCACGCCGGACAAAAAACTTTCCGTTGTCGTGGAACTCAAAGGTCTCTCTCCGGCCGGCCTTGCCCTGCACAAAGACGGCAGCATCTTCATCACCGCGGTATTTCCTGAGCCAGACGGCAGGGGCCGCGGCGCTGTCCTGTCCGTTAATCCGGACGGAAACAATCTGAAGGAAATCGTCCCCGCCATAGCTGGCTATGTTCCCGATGACATGGTCTTTGACGCAAAGGGCGGCTTTTATTTCACCGACTTCCGGGGCACCTCCACAGATCCTGCCGGCGGCGTGTTCTACGTCAGCCCGGATTTCACGACGATTACACCGGTCGTGCGGCACCTCGCCAAGGCCAACGGTATTGCCCTGAGTCCTGACGGGAAGACCCTCTGGATTACGGAATACGCGCGCGGCCTCCTGCACAGGGTTGAGCTCGCCGATGCCGTGACGAGCCTCCCCGTGGGCACGGCCATCGCCTACCACTTCATCGGTCCGGCCCCTGATTCCATGCGTGCTGACGCCGACGGCAATCTGTATGTGGCCATGCACAGGCAGGGAAGGTTCCTCGTCTTCAACAAAAACGGCATTCCCATCAGCCAGATACTCATCCCCGGCCGTGAGCAGGGCAAATATATGAAGAGCACCAGCCTCGCCCTCTCCCCCAAAGGTCCGGAGGCCTGGCTTCTGGCTGGCGATGGCGATGCCGGGAACGTCTCGGGCGTCTTCCTCGCGGGTGTTTTCGCACGCGGACTCTAAAGCACATATTCTCCTCCAATAGGCGGCAGGCCGGCCCTTTTCTCCGGGCATCCCGGCTCCTGGCTGTCCGGAGACTGACTGCCGACCTGCTCCGCCACCTCCATTACCGGGGAAACGCTGAAAAACACGTTTCCCCGGTTTTCTTATCTTCCGGCAGACAGGGATCGGAGTCTCTTTATCCTGCGCCATGGGCTGACAGATCCACCGTGTGGCGCCTGATTTCACATCAGGGGCACACCCCGCCTAAGGCGCAGCAGGCTAAAGGCTGTATCCTGTATCCATTGTTACCTGCCAGTCTGACTGCCGGACACACGCCGGTAAATTCCATCCAGGAGAATATTTTTTATAAGGCACGTTTCTCCCCGGCTAAACCAGACGTATCCCCCGTGTCTAAATGCTTTTGTGGTAGTTACCTCAGCCTGACCGTTTTTGATAGTGAAGTGCAGCTGAATATCCCTGGCGGTGCTTTCTTCGGCGGTTTGCGGCTGATACACCGCCGTCGTGCTGAAACTCCCGCTCACGGCAGAAGCCTGAGCCTGGCTCCATCCGAAACTCTGCGGTTTGTCTCTCTGCCACACGGCGATTTCCAGACAGTAGCCGCCGTTACCGTCACGTCCAATGGTCAGATAGCCATCATCCCCCTGACGCCCGGCCAGACGATAAAACTCCTCAAGAGGATTGGGCGACCCCGCAGCCCGTTCCGAATCCGCTTTGCTCACCAGGTCTTCCATAATCAGGATACGTTCCGCCAGAGCCTGAGCACAGGCCAGGGCTGCGTTTCCCCCTGCAGCTCCGGCCTGCTTCACACTTTCGTCAATGGCCGCGTCATTTTCTTTCTCTAATTTCTTGTATGTTTCTTCAGATAAGGTGTCAAAGGCTCTCTGAAGCCCGATCTCGTAACGGTCATACATTGTGCGGTAGGCATCATTTCCCTGATGCCACACCTCATGCTGCTGCGGCAGAGCAGATGCGGAGGGGCACAGACAAAAAAGAGAAAGAACAAAAAAGAGAAGAGGTATGGCCTTAGACATTGTCCGCTCCTTTGTCAGATTATATGGACTGGCCCCGTTCTGAAACAGAGGCGCTATTCCCTGAACTGTGTTTTCAGGCTCACAATGGCCAAAGCGTTCTTTCCTTTCCAGATGTGAGGCCTGGCCTGCGCGGTAAAGCTGCCCAGGATGTCCTTTTCGTCGTCCGCGCTGTAAACTATTCCGTTCATCTCAATCAGACCATCCGCGCCCTGCCTGGCCCCGTCCACCCTCGCATGGTACACGGCCTCACCGGCAGCCCCTTCAAAATGATACCTCGTTCCATCGAAATGGAACCTGTCAGAGGGGGAAGCCGAATCCGGATGCGACGCGGAAAGACACTGCCTGAGATTATACCCAAAATAACGCCGGAGGCTGTCTCTGACAGAAGCGCAGTCTATGGTCAGAGAGCCCCACGGACATTCATGCGTGGCACAGGGCTGAATGCGGCTCCTGTTGTTCATGAAATTATGCCAGATGCCAAACCGAATCATCTCATAAGGATGAGCTGTATCGAGCACATCGTCAGCCGTAAAATTCATCATTCCGATTTCGGTGAAATTGGACAGAAATACGCCCATAGCTTTCCTGTCTGCCGCGGAAAAATTTTTTCCCGCAGATTTCTTTTCACGTATGAAGCCCCCTTCAAAACTGACACCGGCGCCCAGGATCCCGCTTTTTTTGAAGGCCTCCGGTTCGGTGATGACTGCCGTCTCCCCATGAAAGACAATCCGGATAGGATTCCTGGCATCACTCTGATCCGCAGCCCACATGGCATTCCCCTTTAACCTGCCCTGGCCAGTCAGCTCACCGCTGTTAAAAGGAGCGTTCTTCTGGCAGGCAGAAATGTGTACTTCGTAAAGATCCGCTTCTTTTTTCTTCTGCACGGTCATCCAGCCGTCAAAAACCTTACTCTGCATCCGATACAGGCCCTGAATGCCTTCAGGATGACGGCGCAGCCAGTTCCACGTCAGTTCGCGGTTCAGTCTGTCGCGTCCCTGTCCATAGGCATTGCTCCATGCTTCGGCTTCTGATGAGCCAGTGGATATTTCCAGCCTGGCCGATTCCGCCATTTCCGCATGCACGGCTTCCCGGACGGCGGCAAAATCCCGGGCGTCAAGGCGTTTCATGGCTTCTTGCTCAGCTGCGGCATAGGCTCCGAAGGCTTTCCGGTATGCACCGTCGGCCATGAGCGCGCTGTGGTTTGCAGGAGCGGCTGCTGCCACAGACGCTGTCAGCAGAAGAAGACAGACCAGCGCAAAAAAGTTTCTCAGGTGAAGTGTATGCATGACGTCCTCCCTGGCAGCCTCTGGCGGAATTTCCGCCTAAAGCGCGTTCAGATTGATACTGATGATGAAGAGATGAAGCCACAGGGGAATACCGGCAAACAGAGCCAGGATGAGAGAGCTGAACAGCCGGAGAATGCGGCTGCCGCCTGTGATGCCGCTCCCCCCGCCCAGCAGGAACACACAGAGGGCCCTGGCCATGACACTCCCCACAAAAAAGACCGATGGCAGAACAAAAAAGGCGCCCACCGCGATATAGATGAATGTGCTGCAGGAATCCGTGAATTCTGCCGCGCCGCCCGTGAGGCTGAAGGAAATTCCGATCCCGTCCGGCAGACGCAGGAACGCCACAGCCACAGAAATTCCCCACAGGACTGCGGGAAGCCAGAAAACGAGCCGGCAAAGCAGCCGCATGGGCTTTTGCAGCCCGATGCCAATGCGTGAAAGTCTGCCGGGCAGAGACAGTCCGGCGGTATCACTGCCGGCGGATTCCGCTTCAGATGCTGCCGTTTTCCGCGTTTTCTCCTCTTTCCCATTGCCCTCCGCGGGCCTCCTGCCTCTCCGGAAGTACATGGTGTCCAGGAATCCCTTGATCAGTCTGATATCTCCTTCCAGCAGTTTCTGTTCTTCCAGAAGCGTTTTTTCACCGGAGACATCAAAGGCGTCACGGGTCAGAGCTATAAAGACAAACATCTCCCCGTTTTTAAAACGGAACGCCAGGGGAACGTCGAGCTTCTGATCAAGGAAATAAATACCCTCAATCATCTGTGGCGTCATAATGCGCATGGCGTCCAGCGGATCGTGCGCAAAAACTACGAAGCGCTCCTCAAAGGCCGCAAGTTCCGTTTCCACCTGCTGCCAGGACCCCGGATTTGAGAGCACGCGGGCCGCGCTGAAATCGCGCCGCACCACCAGCACAGGACCGCTGACAGGCGGGTCGGCGGCAAAGCGCATGACTCTGCCCTGAAACACGTCTGCCGGGACTGCACGGCTTCCCTCCCGGCTGTCTTCAGTGGTGGAGACACCACCGCTGCCGTCCTGAATACGGATATCGCACTGCGAAAAGTCCAGACCGCGATACCGGGCAGTTATCAGATCATGGCAGTCTGTCCTGCCAGAGGGCAGCAGCTCGGAAGAACGCAGGACATCCTCCCCAGGACCGCCATCAGGCTGAAAAGAAAGATTTTCAAAGATCTTTTCCAGTCCGGCCCGGACCACCTTTTCCTTGAAATCCCGGCTGTACCGGCTTTTCAGACGCTGTGAGCCATACAGGATCACTCCGCCACACAGAGCCGCGCAGGTCAGGGCTTTTCCCCACTCCATGCCCAGGCTCAGGGCCGCGGCCAGGACGACAGGAAGGCCCGCCCAGCCCCAAAAGGAAATCACGCCGGCCCCGATGCGGTCGTATTCCATCTGCCGGGCCGCGGCGTCGCCCTTCGTGGCCATGAGACTCCTGCGGAGACGGCGGACCCGCATGAATTTCCGGATTCCCCAGATCAGCAGTCCCGCAGGCAGAACAGGGCCGGCAAACTCGGGAAGAAGGGCAGTGACAATAAAAATGGCGTCAGACATATGGCGTGCGCAGAGTCCTTCTTTCAGGAGCGGGCTTAGGCTTGCCCCTGCCCCCTGAGGCCTGGGGACTGACTGTTCCAGTTACCCGGGGGCCGCTGGCATCCTGCCGGATTTAAACGCCCTGAGCGCGGGCGGACCGGACTCAGGGCGTGCGTCTGCTGGTCAGCTGGCTCTTTTGAAATTATATTTCAAAACGTTCACCCGCACGCTTCTGTAGGGATACCATCCCTTGCTGGAGTTGACCCTGCGTGTGAAGGTAGTCTTGAGTTGTTTGCTTTTGCCGGGGCCCAGAGCCGGGTTAAAGTTATAATTGATATCCACTTTCCTCTGGTAGGTCTCCTCGTCATTCCCATACCTGCCTGTTATTTTCACCGTGACGTTATTGAGGCGGCTGAAATACTCATGTGAAGTGATATTTTTGACCGTGTACCAAAAAGTTATGCTCTGTTTTCCGCCGCTGGCCTGTCCGAGTTCGACATGTGTTACTTTAATACTTAAGGGACTCGCAGCTGTGGCCATATTGGCGGCAGCCAAAACGAACAGGACAGCCAAAAAACACTGAGCGGCTTTTTTCAATATAGTCTTCATGATTTCCTCATAAAAAATCTGTTTGCAGGTTACAGGGAAAATTGCATTGCCACATCCTGTTTTTTCTCTTCCTTAGCCTTAAAGAAATCCTCCTTTTTATGTCCATGCAGGCGCCCCACAATGCTGTCCGGCCAGGCTGCCAGCATCTGGTTGAACTGCGACACATTCATGTTGTAAATGCGGCGTACGGCCTGCAGTTCTTCTTCGATCTCTGCAATGGATGCCTGCAGTACGCGAAAATTCTCACTGGAACGCAGTTCCGGATACGCTTCAGCCAGCACGTTGATTTTCCCGTGCAGGACATCCATCTGACTGTTGGCATCAGACCACTGTGCCATGCTCATGCCCTGACGCATTTTTACGATGCTCCCCAGAGTGCCGGCCTCATGCCTGGCATAGGCCCTGGTCACATCCAGCATCCTGGTCAGGGTATCGAAACGCCTGGTCAGTGCCACTTCAATGCCGGAATCGGATTCCCTGATTTTCACCAGAAGCCTGGCGAAACGGTTCATGGTCATGATGTACCACAGAGCCGCTCCCCCCACGGCTGCCAGTGCCGCCCAAAGCCAGCTGTTCATATACCCTCCCGGGTCTTTTCCTGCTCTGCGCTGCGCGCAAAACCGGTCAGCCTATTCAATGCAGATACGGAAGTCCTCTCCGGACCAGCAGGCCCCGTCGCGCCTGGCCTGCCCCCAGCGGGAATTGATGCCGTCTCTGGTCACGCCGCTTACCTCGGCTGTTCCCCTGCTGATTTCAACTATGGAAACGGAAAGTATTTCCTCCAGCAGGGGTTTGCCGTCCTTTCTCCCGATAGTGTGCCAGCTGAGCCCCCCATCCGTTCCTTTCCGGATCAGGCAGCCGGACGGCCTGTATGTATGCCCGCCGGACGTAATCACGCATTTGCCGGGCTGAGCATCATCCCCGGCGCATGCCTGCCCGCAGTATCCCCCCAGACAGAGCAGAAGTATGCACAGACAGACGTTTCTTAAGAAAAAATAATGTCTCATACCTTCCTCACCTCTATGCAGTTTATGAGAGATTCGTTGGCGGATACTCCGGCATGAGCCGGAAGGAGAGGATTTCCGGTTCGAGTATGTCCACCAGGGCCATGAAGCCAAGCACCACAGCCAGAGCCAGGACGGTCAGAGCAATGACAAGAAGCATCCTGCTGCCCCGTTTCCGGGCACGGAAAGCTCCACAGGCGGCCCCGATCCCCATTCCGGACATGAGGATCAGCAGCTGGCCGGTCTGTCGTGTCAGCAGCAGAACCGCCACTATCCAGAACAGGCCTGCGCAGGCAGCCAGCGCCGCCGCAGTCACTGCTCCCCTGCGCATGATTCTATTCGCCGCGCCCTGCTTCGATAAGCGGTGAGCCATCGGACATCCAGATCAGGGAAAGATTCTTTCCGGAGGCAACATGCAGGCGCATGGCAGGGGCGGCCGGATTTTCTCCTTTAACGGCATCGTCCCAGTATTTCGCAGAAATATAGATGCCCTCCAGGATGGCAGGATCTGATCCGTTGAAAACTTCCGCACAGCTTTCTGCCATCACTGCCTCGGCATCGGCCTGCCCGGGCGTATCCGCGTTATTCCAGAAACGTACTGCGTCGGCGATATCCATCTTTTCCCCTGTCTTCACATAGGCAAACCAGGGGCGGTAGCCTGTGGAGGACAAAGAGACAATGGTATCCGCCAGCACCTGTCCGCTGGGGGTCGTGTAAAGCTCTATCTTCCTGATGGAGCAATCATCCACGTTTTTTCCGAAAAACACTTCATCGTTATCGGGACTGATTCTGGCCAGCCAGGTTGTCCCTGCAAATTTCACAGGCAGAAAAAATTCGTTCGTGAAAAATTTATTCGCGGGAGACGCCTCCGTAATGTTCGCCGCACGCAGATCCGCCACGGTGCGGGCAGCAAGCACCTGTGTCAGGTCAGCGGGCGCCGCTCCTTCGGGGATCAGAGGCACTGCCTTCCCGGTGATCCCCCCGGAGGTCTGCGTCTCCCCTCCGGAAGAATCTTTTCTGAGCCGGAGATTGCACACGCTCATCTTCCCTTCAACAGTCGTTGACCAGTTGCCTGTCCATTCGGCCTCTTCCCCGGGATTGGCTTCCATCCAGGCCGCCAATACTTCGGGGCAGCGCCTCTGAGCATGATCGTTGTCCCAGATGGGTCCGGCTTCAACATCAAAGCTCTCTCCCCGTGCGGACGGCTGGGCTTCTCCCTCTGGGACAAGTGCCGGAATACCGCCATCGCGCAGGACAAAACGCAGAACCTGATTCGGGCCGGGAAGATTCATTGCCTCAAAGACATAGCTTCCTGTTCCGGCAAACACGGTAAGCTTCCTGAGGACAGAAGCATTGCCATCATTCATATTGATCCTGTTTCCGGGGACAAGATTCATCGAGGAGCCCATGCCGCCTTCACCACTTTCCAGATACAGATAGTTGATTTCCAGCGGCGAACCATTGATGATAGTTACGGTTATCTCCGCTCTGGCCGGAAGAGGCGTCAGGAGGAGGAAAAATATCATCAGACATCCGGATGATATAAAACGTTTCATACCAGCATCTCCCTACACTTCTGCCCGCATGGTGCGGGGTAATTGTTTTAGTATTTAGTACCCAAAACAAAACAACGTGACTATCACCAGAAATTAGGTATAAGCTGTGAGACAAACTGAATAGCCAAGATCAGATGAGGACAATACCATGGGAAGCAATCCGCAAAGAAACGGCTTTTACTACTTCTCTCAGCACCTTCGTGAAATCCTGGCGGGTATTCCCTCATATGGCCTGACGGTTATTGAGGCCCCGTCCGGCTTCGGCAAAACCACGGCCCTGCGCGAGTATCTGACACGGGAACAAAAAACGGCCAGAGTACGCTGGTATACCTGTTTCGGCGAATCAGCAGACAGAACATGGAGGGGCATCTGCGCCCTTTTCGGCGGCTCTGAAGACAGCATAGCGGATGAAATGCTGGAACTTGGTACTCCGTCTCTGGAAAATCTGGCCGATATAGCCTCCCTCATTTCCGGCTATACCTGCGCAGAACCCACGTTTGTCGTCATTGACAACTACCAGCTCTTTGACTGCCCGGTGCGAAAGCGCTGCATTTCCGCTTTTTCCGCCTGCAGTGATGAGAACATACATCTCATTCTTGTAACACAGCCCCTCAAAGATGAAGGGGAGACCTTTCATGCCCAGCCGTATCTCAGCATCACGTCGCGTGACCTCTTTTTCGATAATCAGTGCATTGTCGAATACTGCAGCCTGACGGGCATAGACATCTCACAGAAACAGATAGAGATACTCCAGAAAACCTCAGGCGGCTGGGTAGCCGCCATCCGCCTGCAGCTGCAAAACTACAGACACTCCGGGGATTTTGTCGATTTCAGTGATATCCGCCCGCTGGTGGAAACTGCCATCTGGAACCGGCTTTCGCCCGAAGAACGGAACCTCATCATGGCACTCTCCCTGCTGGAGTCCTTCAACAGCCGCCAGGCTGCCATTATGAGCGACGGCATGGCGTTTCCGGATACTGTCGCGGAGCTTCTTTCTCTTGATTTCTTCATCCGCTACGCAGCTGACAGACAGGCCTATATCATACACAGCATCCTGCGGGATTATCTTCTGGAACGCTTTTCCATGCAGCCGGCAGAATTCCAGAAAGCCGTGTACCACAGGGCCGCCCTCGCCTGTCTTGATATAGGCGACCTGCTGCAGGCAGCCCTCTTCTTCATGAAGGTGGAAGACTACCAGGCAGTTCTGGCTCTCCCCATATCCACCCAGTATGTCTATAACAATCAGGAGCGGGATATCACAGCCCTGTTCGAGAGCTTAATGGACAGATGCCCCCGGGAAATTCTGCAGGCCCACCCGGTTTTTCTCGTACTCATGGCTTATAATTTTTTCCGGAGAGGTGCCCATGTCTATTTCCGGCACGCAACGGAAGTTCTCAGAAGTCTGCTGGAACAGAACAAAGGCAGGCATGGAATCGGATGGGAGAAAGCCTGCGGGGAATATGCCATGCTCATGTCTTTCACCGAATATAATGATATCGCCAGAATGGGAGAGTTTCACCGCAGGGCCCTGCGTCATCTGAAGGCTGTTTCGGACATTCCCCGTTCCGAGGTATTCCGGGGCACTATGCCCTTCGGCACGGTCTCGGTTCTTTGCCTGTACTGGAACCGCCTGGGAGAGCTGAGCCATCTGACGGATCTCATGGACACCTACCTGCCAGTATATTCCGATTTGGCTTCCGGACACGGCGCCGGCGCAGAACATATTTTCCGCGCAGAGGCGTCCCTTGCCTCCGGCGATGACAGTGCTGCGGAACTCATGGCCTACAGGGCGACATACCGGGCCCGCAGGGAGGGGCAGTACGGGGTTATTCTCAGCGCAGATCTTATCCTGGCCGAAGTCGCGATTCTGCGCGGAGACGCCGGGTCCTATGAAATGACCCGCGAAAACATTGTCCGCAATATGAAAGAATCGGGGCAGCGTTCAGTGCTGCGCCTGGGCGAGCTATGCCAGGCAACACTGGATCTTGGTCTGGGACAGAGCGCGGATATTCCCCTTTGGCTGCGTGATATAGCGGGAATACAGCGGGTGGTTTACACCCACAGCATTCCCTATGCCCTGATTCTTTATGAGCACTATCTCCTTCTGGAGGGCCGCTACGAGGAATTACGCAGGTGCGAAGACCTGATTATGCAGCAGGCCCGTGCGATGCATTATATCCTTCCGCGTCTGTACCATACCCTGTATCTGGCCATTGCCGAAGCGAGAGAGGGCAGCATGCCGGGAGCTGCCTCCCATATGAAAGAGGCTTTGCAGCTCGCCCTCCCGGACAGAATATATCTGCCATTTGCCCGCCTGGCTTCCGACCTCAGACCGCTTTCTGCTCTCATACCCCAGGAGCTTGCAGAACTGCGGGCCGTCTGCTCCCGCCGTGAACAGGGCGCAGCACGCCTTAAGGCAAAACAGGCAGGAGCTTCACTGCTGACTCCCCGGGAACGTGAGGTTTTCATACTGGCCAGGGATCGGCTGAGTGCCAAAGAGATCTCAGCGCGTCTCTGTATCAGTATACACACCGTAAACACCATATTAAAAAATATATACCGCAAACTCAAAGTCGGCAGCAAAGCGGATCTGAAGAGTATTCGTGCTTTCTGAGCTGTTTCGGCAAAAGTTATTCCGATTTGGTAAAGCCCGAATCATCAGTGTGTCAGTTACCCCCGCCTGTAGAGGCGGGAGTCTTCCGGGCGGGATGATAAAAAATTTTTATGGTTTCTTATGGGCAAATATCCGCATCACCAGAACAAAGAACAGAGGAGTATAGTAGATGCCAAGGCCCGTAGCTGTGAGCATTCCCGCCATTACCGCTGTTCCCAGCGCATTCTGCGCCCCGGCCCCGGCCCCTGAGCTGATTGTGAGAGGCACAACGCCGAGAATAAAGCACAGGGATGTCATAAGGATGGGACGCAGGCGGAGCCTCGCCGCCTCCACTGCAGCCGAAACCAGATCTTTGCCGCTTTTATGGAGAGCCCTGGCAAACTCCACAATGAGGATAGCGTTTTTTGCGGAGAGGCCAATGATGGTCAGTATGGCTATCTGAAAATAGAGGTCGTTGTTCATCCCTCTCAGATATGCGCCTCCAAGGGCGCCTACGATGCCGGTGGGCACGGCAAGCAGGACGGCCAGTGGAATCGTCCAGCTTTCGTACAGCGCGGCGAGGCTGAGAAAAACAAAAATGATGGATATGGCGTACAGCATGGGGGCCTGATTGGAAGAGGTCTGTTCCTGATACGACTGTCCTGTCCATGCAGTGTCAAAACCGGACGGCAGGCTGGATGCGCACTGCTCCATTTCCCTCATAGCCTGTCCGGAGCTTTTGCCCTGTGAAGCAGATCCTTCAATTTTCACAGAAGGGATCCCCTGATACCGGGTCAGGCTGGGAGAAGCCACGATGGACTGAGCTTTCACAACACTGGAGAGAGGAACCATTTCATCGTGGGAGTTCCTGATATAATACTTTGAGAAATCGTTGATATTTGTACGGAATGCGGGATCGGCCTGGAAATAGACCTTTTTGGTCCTGCCGTGGTCGGAAAAGTTATTGATGTCTTCACCGGCCCAATAGGCGCTGATGGCTCCGTTAATATCCCCCTTTGTCAAACCGTACGCACCGGCTTTGGCGATATCTATGGAGAGATCATACTGTTCAGTGTCTTCCATGCCGGAATACCGCGCATCGGTAACGGAGGCGGCTTCTTTCGCTTTGCCCAGCAGCATATCCCTGGCTTTGAACAGAGCCTCATGCCCCTGCCCCGCGCGATCTGTCAGCTGCATTTCAAACCCGGAGGAAGTTCCCAGCTCCATCATTGCCGGAGGGATCATGACAAACACACTGGCATCGGGGATGGAGGCGAAGCGGGCAGAGGCGCGTTCCATGATATCAAAAGAACTCTGCCCCTTGCCCCGTTCACTCCAATCCCTGAGCAGAGGCATCACCATGGCCGAATTCTGACCGGTTGAGCTGAATCCCCAGCCGATTACAGACATCACACTTTGGATGGAGTCTTTTTCAACCGTACGGAAATAGGTATCAATCTCTTCAACGACTTTTTTGGTCCGCTCTATTGTGGCTCCCGGAGGCAACTGCACGTCAACATACAGGGTGCCCTGATCTTCATCGGGGAGAAAAGAGGATGGCAGGAACATAAAAAGAACGCCGCAGACGGCAATAAGCAGAGCAAAAGCCGCGCCCCATAAACCGATTTTTTTCAAAAAGCCTCTGAGCTGAGCCGTGTAAGATCTTATCAGGGAATCAAAACCCCTGTTAAATTTCCCAAATAAACCTTCATAGGGATCATGATTCAAAGGCCGCAGTATGGTGGCGCAAAGAACAGGGGTAAGAATGATGGCAATAATGACAGATAATGTCATTGACGAAACAATGGTAATGGAAAACTGTCTGAAAATAGCTCCTGTGGAACCGGACATAAAAGCCATAGGGACAAAAACGGCTGAGATAACAACTGCCACCCCGATGAGTGCTCCGGTTATCTGGCGCATGGACTTAAAGGCTGCTTCCCTGGGAGAAAGCTTTTCATCCCGCATGAGACGTTCCACGTTTTCCACCACGATAATGGCGTCATCCACCAGCAGTCCGATAGCCAGCACCATGCCAAACAGTGTCAGGGTATTAATGGAAAATCCGGCTGCATAAAGTATGGCCAGAACGCCGAGCAGGACAACAGGGACAGTAATGGCAGGAATGACGGTGGCCCGCAGACTCTGCATAAACAGAAACATGATGACCACGACAAGCGCAATGGCCTCAAATAATGTGCGCGCCACGGAAGCAATGGATTTCTCCACGATAGGAGCGCGGTCATCGGCAAAGGCGTAGGTGAGACCAGGCGGGAAAAAGCGGACAAGAGAAGCCAGTTCAGCCTTGATGGCTTTTGTCGTCTCCAGAACATTCGCACCCGAAGCCAGCTTGAAGGCGACACCGGTTCCCATATGCCCGTTGAACCATGTGCCGCCCATGAACTGCTCTTCATTCAGCTCAATGCGGGCGACATCTTTAAGATACAGAACAGAACCGTCTTCCCTGACTTTCAGAATGATATTTTCGAACTCTTTGACGGTTTCCAGACTGGAAGAAGCGTTGATTGTGATGCAGACTTCCTGACCCGGAGGCGCCGGCGCCGCGCCTGTCTGTCCGCCTGCTACCTGAGCATTCTGCTCCTGAACTGCCGTAATGACATCCTTGGGATTGAGCTTGTATTGCAGCATTTTATCAGGATAGCACCAGATACGCATGGCATTCTGATAGCCATACAGTGTCACGGAGCCAACTCCCTGAATTCTGCTCAGGGCATCAACCAGGGAACTTGCCACATAATCGCTGATATCATTTCCGCGCATGGTGTCGCTTTCATCATAAAAAGCGACCGTCATGAACGAATTTTCCACGGCTTTGAGAGCCTGAACACCCTGCTTTTGAACGACATCAGGCAGTTGTGACATAGCCTGCTGCAATTTGTTCTGGACCTGTACCTGAGCGATATCAATATCTGTTCCGGCGTTGAATGTAAGAAGTATTTCCGATTCGCCGGAAGAACTGCTGGTTGAGTTCATATACAGAAGATTGTCCAGGCCTTTTATCTGCTGTTCAATAATCTGCGTGACGCTCTGATCAATAATCGAAGCGGAAGCCCCAGGATACTGTGCGGAAACCGATATCTGCGGCAAGGCAATATCAGGATAATGTTCTACCGGAAGCTTATTGAGAGCGAGTCCGCCGGAAAGCATGATTATGATGGCAATAACCCAGGCGAAAACCGGGCGGTTGATAAAAAAAGCTGCCATACGTTACTTCCCTTCTGCCGCGGACGATGCGGGCACACCTTTGACGAGCATTCCCGGCACGGTTTTCTGCAGGCCATCCACGACCAGGAGCTCACCTTCCTTCAGGCCGTCTTTTATCAGCCAGCGGTTGCCGACAGCCCGATCAAGCGTGACATCGCGGCGTATCACCCGAAAAGACCCATCGTCTCCGGGGGCTTTTTCCAGCAGGAAAACAGCATGTCCTCCCGTACCGGTTGCCACAACGCTGCGCTGGGGAACCAGCATGGCATTATCGATGGTTCCCTCTTCGAATATTGCTGTCACATACATGCCAGGCAGCAGGAGTCCGTCAGGATTATCAATCACGGCACGAAGTTTTACATTTCCCGTGCTTTGCTCCACATAGGCTTCCGAGAATAAGAGCTCCCCCTGTATCCACTGAGGTGAACTTTCACCGGGTGCCGGTTTGACTGCGGTATAAGGAGAGCCATCTTCGAGTCTGAGGCGGATTTTTGTCACATCACCGCTGACAGACATCATACGCCGGGCGATGGCACGGCGCAGGTGAATGATATCCGCGCTGGACTGCGTCATATCAATATAGACACGGCCGGTCTGCCGGATAACGGCGAGAGCTGAAGACTGATTTGCCGTGACCAGCGCTCCGACGGTTATGCTCGAGGCTCCGATGCGGCCCGATACAGGGGCTTTTATGTCTGTATAGGATAGATTGATGGCTGCTTTTTCCAGCTCCGCCTGTGCCTTGCTGACCCGGGCGCGGGCCTGGCCATGCTGGGAAATGGTATCATCCAGAGCCTGACGGCTTATGGACAGCCCCAGCGTTAGGCTCCGCTGACGTTTTTCCAGCAGGCCGAGCACACTCTCCTGGGCTTTCGCTTCATTCAGAGATGCCCGGGCAGCAGCATACGCAGACCGATATGGAGCAGCGTCAATGCGATACAGCGTCTGCCCTTTTTGTACCATCGAGCCTTCTTCAAACAGGCGTTCAGTAATAATACCATCTACCTGTGGCCTGACTTCCGCCAGTACGAGCGGAGACACCCTGCCTGGCAGGGCACTGGTCAGGCTCAGTTTTTCCTGCTTAAGCGTCAGGTACCGCGCCTGTTCGATTTCCGCTTCCGGTTCTTTTTCCCCTGGGCTGTCACAGCCTGCAAGGAACAGGGCAAGGCAGACGGCAGGGATGACTCCGCATATTTTTTTGTTTATTTTCAGCATGAAGCACGATGCTCCCTTAACAGGAAACCAACAACTTATTGCCTTTTTTCAGTTCATTCGGCAGAATAAAGGGTACAGTAACTTTAGGGTCAAGGGAAAAAATGAATACAAAAATGCTGACCACAGGGGCTTTTGCGGAACTATGCGGAACAAAAAAAGGCACACTGTTATTTTATGATAAGGAAGGCCTTCTGAAGCCAAAATGCATATCTGAAAATGGCTATCGGCATTATAGGATAGATCAGTATTTTGAATTTGAACTTATTTCCATTCTTAAAAGCATTGGAAGTCCATTAAAAGATATAAAAAAATACCTCCACAATATGGATGGAGAAAATTTTCTCAATTTCCTTGAGGAACGATACAATACTGTTAAGAAAGAACTTGACGCCATGAAAAGAAGAAAAGACATGTTATATGATATGGTAACATGTTTGAATGAATCATTGCGGTTCAATTATGATGTATTAATGATACAGCATCATGATGAAGAATCTTTTGAAATAATAGATACTGGAGCAAAACCCTCTGAATCTCAGGAAGAAAACATACAAAGATTTATAAAATACAATGAATATATCGTTAATCAGGAAGAGCAGCCACGATATCCATTCGGTGTTATTTTAAATTTTAAAGATGTAAAACAGGGAAAATATATTGAAAAATACTATTTCAATAAAAAAAGAAAATGTACAAAACATTCCAATTTGCATATAAAACATGATGGAATGTATGCCGTTATGGGGCATAAAGGGACAGATGAAACGCATAAAAAAGCATTACAAAATATGATAAGCCAAATCGAATCTTTAGGGATGACGATAAAGAGTGACATTTATGTTTATGATATGATGAGCTATATTTCCCGTGACGATGGTGATGTTTATGCACAAAAATATTGTATTGGCGTATAAAATTATATGATTTGTATCATGTGCATATCAATAAAAAATCAAGATAAATCACCAGCAGAAAATTTTATCATTGATATAAAAATCAGCTGAATATATTTGCGTTTTGAGCTTTTGCTCCAGAAGAATCCACATAGTGGTGGGAAATCCTGTGGCAAGAAAATGTGAGCCATGGGAACGCCTGCGGTTTGTTTGGAATCATCAGAAACCACAAAACCGAAAGGAGCACACCATGGCTCTGGCCACCCTCTGACTGACACCTGGCCCTTCCTCTCTGCCGGATTCACAGGATTCGGGGTGATGTGGATCCAATAAGCGATCGTTCAGAGGGGCCAGCGGGAACCCGTCTGCCAGGGAATCACCGGGTGAAGGCCAGGCCTCTTATGAATCCACCGAGACATGGACAGACTTTCTGACGGGACTGAGCCAATGGAGACTGACAGAACCACAAATGGGTCCCTCTGACGCTCATGGAGGAGAGCCCTCCTAGCGGCGCTTACATCATCGCTGCTGCGTCTGTGGCAGACAGCGGAGGCTGCAGGAAAAAGATTTTCGTTAGAGAGCTGCGAGCTCGTAGGCCGTGTTTCTTCCGTTCCCAGGTGTCTTTACAAGGATGCCCTTAAGAATGAGATCATTAATATCGCGGTTGGCCGTATCCTGAGAGCAATGGTTAATCTTGTACCATTTAGAAGAAGTGAGCTTGCCCTTAACCCCATCCAACAGCATATTGATGATCCTGCGCTGGCGGTCATTAAATGAGACCGCACTGTATCTTTCCCAAAACATCCGTTTGGCTTTGACATGTTCTGTCTTTTCGAGTGATACCAGCAGGGCATCTCTCAGCTGCCGCAGAAACCAGTCTATCCAGGCAGTGATGTCAAGAGCCCCTTTCTGAGCCTGCTCCAGTTGGCGGTAGTACTCCTTTCGGTTGCTGAGAAACACGGAGGAGAGACTATAATAACGCTGGCGCGTCTGATCAGCACGGGAAAGGAGCATTTCGGTGATGGTCCGGCACAGCCTGCCATTTCCATCATCGAAAGGATGGATAGTGACAAACCAGAGATGGGCTGCGGCAGCCTTCACCAGCGGATCCATGGAAATATCCGCAGCATTCACCCATCCGAGGAATTCGTTCATCATGGCAGGTACGTCTTTGTTGTCCGGGGCTCCATAGTGAACCTTCCCATGTCCTATGGCACCGGATACCACCTGCATGGACCCGCCTTCGCTTCTCCATGCGCCCACCGTAATCTTATACATGCCGCTACGGCCCATAGGGAACAATGCCGCATGCCAGTTAAAGAGGCGTTCGGCGTCCAACGGCATGTCATAATGCTGGGTAGCATCGATCATCACCTGTACAATGCCCTCCGTATAGTGGTCCGGTACCGGTAGTCCATCGTATGCCAGCCCTAATTGCCGGGCAACGGAAGAGCGGATGCTGTCATGATCCAGTATCTGCCCCTCTATCTTTGCCGAGTGGACAATCTCCTGAGACATAGCGTCCAACATAGAATCGTCCTGCTCTTGGAAGCCAAACATAGAGATCACACCCATCAGCTTTCCACGCAGCATATTCACTTCTGCCAGCAAACTGCTGAAAGCCTTCCCGTCCCACGACATCCGTGGCCAGCCTTCGCACTGCCAAATATACTGTCCCATACGCAAACCTATTGTTCCAGCAAAAAGGGAACGCAATAATTTCCTTCTCCGCAATTATGCGGAGATAACGCCGATTAATCTCCGCATAATTGCGGAGATTAATCTGTCAGCATGATAGAGTCCATATATCGATGCACGTACTTCAGGGTGAGGAGGATCCAATAAATGATCGTTTAGTGGGTCCAGTGAACGATCGCCTGACAGCCGGCACTGGAAGGGTATATCCCCCCTTCTCTGTTCTCTTCACCCGGGCTTCAGACTCAGGTTAGTTTTGCGGTGAAAACTACCAGCCACAGTCGTTGTGATAGATCATAAGCTAGGTCATTCCCCCGTCGATACAGATGTTTTCTCCAGTGATGAAACCAGCCTTCTCAGAGCAGAGATAGAGCACCATACTGGCGATATCGGGAGGCGTCCCCCCCTGCCTGCGGGATGCTGCGCTGCGTCAGCGCCGCTATACACCCTGAAATCAGTGTCGGCCAGCCTGGCAAAATGGAATTGACACGCACCCTGCCGGCAAGGCTCACGGCAAGTGCGTGGATAAGCGCCGTGATGCCGCCCTTGGCGGCCGTGTAACTCTCGGTCTGGGGCTGACTCATGCGGTCACGGGACGAAGAAATGTTCACGATGGCCGCACCGGGAGCGAAATACGGGAGAAAAAGCTTTGTGAGATAAAAAGGTGCCGTGACACCGACGCGAAGAGCGTAGTTAAACTCGTCCCATGAGCAATCGTTTATGCCCTTCATAAGGGCATCGCGTTGTTCATGAGAAAATCCACGTGTCCATAGCCGCCGATCACCTTCTCCGAGAAGCGCTTCAGGGTGTCCTCATCGGCGATATCACCCGTGAAATACGGGTTGGAACGGATATCAATGACGCAGACATCCGCGCCGTTCCTCCGGAATTCCTCAGCCGTGACACGCCCTATGCCGTGCGCGCCGCCAGTGATAACCGCAGGCGTTTCCCCTGAACATACGCTGCGCCTTCTGAGGGGAAACGCTGTATCTTTTTATATTAAGATAAGCCATACAATACATTAAGATTAAGCACTGTTTTTCAGGTAAAATTCCCTAGACTGCCTTCATACCCCTGAGGGACACACCCTCAGTTTCTTTAAGTTTCAGACAATGCGGCCAGGTCCGCAGGGCATCATAAGGAGTTTTTTATGAACGACATCTTTTCCCGCAGGAATTTTCTGAAGAGCAGCGGCTTCGGCATCGGAGCCCTCGCGCTGGGTTCCCTCGCTCCGGAAGCCGTCTTCGCCGCCACAAAGGACAGCCTGAAAAACGACAGTGACTTTGACAGTTTCGCCAGAAGCTTCATGTACCATATCCCCACCCGCCTCTACTTCGGTTTCGGCGAGCTCGACAACCTCGGGAAGTACAGGCTCCCGGGAAAGAAGGCCTGCGTCGTCATCAGCGGCGGAGGGGCCATGCGCAGATACGGCTACCTTGCCCGCACCGAAAAGCAGCTCGATCAGGCAGGGGTGCAGCATGTCCTCTACGACAAAGTCTTCCCCAATCCAACGCTGAACCAGGTCATGGGCGGCATAGATTTCGCGAAGAAAAACGGCTGCGATTTCATTCTCGGCCTCGGCGGCGGCAGCACCATGGATTCGGCAAAGGCCATCGCCTTCGGCTGCACCAATCCGGGCAACCTCTGGGACTACAGCTCCAGCATGACCGGCGGCAACAAGGAACGCGTCGCCGATCCCCTGCCCATCGTCTGCATCACCACGACCGCCGGCACGGGAAGCGAAATCGATCCCTGGGGCGTCATTACGAAGGAACAGACCAATGAGAAGTCTGGCTTCTTCAGCGGCGAATCCATGTATCCCGTGCTCTCCATTGTTGACCCCGGGCTTACCTTCACCGTGCCGCAGGACTACACGGCCTACCAGGGCATGGACGCTTTCTTCCACGCTTCCGAGAGCGTCATCAACACAAAGAATTCCCAGATGGGCGAAATGTACGCCCTCCTGGCCATCACCCTTGTTGCGAAGTACCTGCCCCGTGCCGTGAAGAACGGAAAGGACAGGCAGGCCCGCTCCTTCGTCTCCCTCGCCAACACGCTGGCCGGCTACTACATGCGCTGCACCTCAGCCCACTCCCTTGAGCACGCCATGGGCGGCTTCCATCCGAAACTCCCTCACGGAGCCGGCCTCATCATGCTGGCGCACGCTTATTACGCCTTTTTCGCGGACCGCAAAGCCTGCGAAGGACAGATGGTCAAAATGGCGAAGGCCATGGGCATGCCGGACGCGCGCACGGGGCAGGACTTCATCAGGGCCCTCGACAGCCTCCTGGCGCAGTGCGGCGTCTCGCATCTCAGGATGTCCGACTACGGCATCACGAAGGATGAACTCAGCAGATATCCCGCCATCGCCCGCAAAATAGGCGGCGGCGATATCTCCGCTGATCCGCTTCAGCTTTCCGACGCTGACTTCCTCAGCATCTACCAGAAGTCCTTCCGTTAAGCCTGAAAGCGGCACCCGCACACAACCGCACCGGCTCTCCCCGAATCCCGCGTTCCCTGTTCCCCTTTTGCCGGAGGCTGTTCCGGCATGGGGACAGGGGACGCCGAAGATATAAAGGAATACCCATGAACGTTCTTCTCATCAATGGAAGCCCCCACGCGAAGGGATGCACCTACACGGCCCTGAGCGTTGTCGCCGGACAGCTTGAAAAACACGGCATTTCGACTCATATGATTCATGTAGGCCACAAGCCCATCCACGGCTGCATCGCCTGCGGAAAATGCGCTGAAACCCGCCGCTGCGTCTTCAATGACGATCCCGTCAACGAGACTATCGAGCTGCTCCTTAAGGCTGACGGCCTTGTCGTGGGCTCTCCGGTCTACTACGGCGGCCCCAACGGCATCCTCTGCTCCTTCCTGGACAGAATCTTCTTCACCCGCAACGAACTCTTCGCCTTTAAGCCGGCGGCCGCGGTCGTAAGCTGCCGCCGCGGCGGAGCCAGCGCCGCTTTCGACCGGCTCAACAAGTACTTCACGATTTCCCGTATGCCGGTCGTATCCTCCCAGTACTGGAATTCCGTGCACGGCTGGAAGCCGGAAGACGTCATGCAGGACAGGGAAGGACTCCAGACCATGCGCGCCCTCGGCGACAATATGGCCTGGATGCTGGAATGTTTCGCGGCCGGCCGTGCTGCCGGCATCGCCACTCCCGCCATAGAACCCTGGGAACCAACCGATTTCATCCGATAGGAGAAAAACGCCATGCTGAAACAGGCCCTGGCCATTGCCGTCCTGCTGTGCACCGCCGCCGGCGGCGTACAGGCGAAGGAAGTGAAGACCCGAAACATACCGGTGCCCCAGACCGTGAGCCCTGAGCTTCAGAAACTCATCGGCGCGAAGGATCCCGGCTGGTGGAACACGCACCCGAAAACCACAAAGGAATGGAAGAAATGGGTAGCCGGGCTGGCAGCCCAGACCGCGGCCATCATTCCGCCTCTGCGCGAAAAGCTCGGCGTCACATCCGAGGAAGGCACCATGGCCGGCGTGAAGATTTACACGCTGACCCCGAAGACCATCGCGGATCAGAATAAGGATCGCATTCTCCTGAATCTCCACGGCGGCGGCTATGTCCTTAATCCCGGCGTGGCCGGAACGCTCGAGTCCGTTTACATGGCCGGCTTCGGCGGCATGAAGGTCGTCTGCGCCGACTACAGGATGCCTCCGGATTATCCCTACCCGGCCGCCATGGATGACGCCATGGCCGTCTACCGTGAGCTCCTGAAGACCTACCCGCCTGAGAAAATCGGCGTCTTCGGCACCTCCACAGGAGGCGGCATGACCCTGGCCCTGGTTCTGCGCTGCAAAAAGGAAGGACTGCCCCTCCCCGGGGCTATCGCTCCAGGCACGCCCTGGTCCGACCTCACGCGCACCGGCGACTCCTACTTCACCAACGACCACGTGGATAATATCCTCGTGAGCTACGACGGGTGGCTCAAATCCGCGGCGAAGGTGTACGCGAACGGCCATGACCTGAAAGATCCCATGCTCTCCCCAATTTACGGAGACATGTACGGCTTCCCGCCGGCCCTGCTTACCTCCGGCACACGCGACCTTTTCCTGAGCAACACGGTGCGCGCTCACCTGAAACTCCTTGAAGCCGGCTGCGACGCGAGCCTCATCGTTTTTGAAGGCATGTCTCACGCCGAGTACCACATGGTTCCGGATGCGCCGGAAACCGCTTTCCACTTCAGGCAGGTGGCAAAATTCTTCGAAAAGCATCTGAAGTAGAATAGGCAGAAATACCGCTGCGGCCGGTATACCGGAACCGCCCGGAAAGATCCGGGCCCGGGGCAGGACTACCTGCCCCGGGCCTTTTTCAGCGTTTTTTCCCAAAAGGGAACGGGCCTCCCGACAAAAGGAAGCCCTCCGGGCATTCTGGGAATATATGGAAAACACAGCTTCCCTTATATAAAATTCAGTATTTCCGCTTAGTTAAGGAAAAAAAACGGAAGGGGGACGCATGCCGGATTCACAGGACAGACGGAACGAACTGAACGCCAGGCTGAAGGAGAAGCTTCTGCAGCACTGCAGGGGCACCTGCAATCTCCTGACTGCCATCGAAGGCTTCCACCTTGTGCGGCGCGATGTGCAGAAAAAACCGGAAAACTGCTTCGAAAAGCCGCTTGCAGGGCTTGTCATTCAGGGCACCAAGCATTCCCTCATCGGCGGGAAAGATTACGCGTATACGGAAAACCAGAGCATTGTTGCCGGTGTGGACATGCCCATCGCTTCCTATATCACCGATCCAACCCCCGAACATCCTTTTCTGTTCCTTTACCTTTATCTTAACAGGGAAACACTGACTGATCTGGTCGCGAAAATGGGAGAAATCTCAGGTGGGGAGGAAGAAGAGACGGACTCCGGCCTCACCATAGCCGATACCGATGAAGACATCATGGAAATGTTTCTCCGTCTCATGGAACTCCTCGACAAGCCGGAGCAGATATCTGTCCGCGGCCCCATGATGCTGCGGGAACTCCATTATCTCCTGCTCCTGAGTCCGCACGGAAAAAATCTCAGGCATCTGAGCACGCCGGGGACGCAGAGCAGCCAGATTGTTCAGGCCGTTGCCTGGATACGGGAAAATTTCAGGGAGCCAATGCGGGTGGAAACGCTGGCCCGTCAGGTCCATATGTCAACGGCGAACCTCTACCGCCGCTTTAAGCAGATGACGGGGCTGAGCCCGCTCCAGTATCAGAAACAGATGCGCCTCTACGAAGCAAGGCGGCTCATGCTGCTGGAAAACGAGCGTGTTTCCAGCGCAGCCTTTGCCGTCGGTTATGAGAGCGTGGCCCAGTTCAACAGGGAATACAAACGCGCCTTCGGAGAATCTCCCCTCAGGGACATCAGCAACCGCAGGGCCATGGGCGCCTGACATATGGAAATGCGGCTGGGCAGCCGGGGAAACGAGACAGATGACTGAACGGCGGAAAACACCGTACAGCCAGGATCCCGTTCCACACCGGATCGCCGGCCGTTCGGCCTGACGAAAGCCTGGCGCAGGCTGATACAGGCCCCAAGAATTCATGCACCCGGCAGGAGACCATTTCCTGACGCAGACTCTCCAGAGGGCACGGCCGTGCCCTGCCCTCTGTCAGACTCTGTCCCGCAGCGTTCATCCGTTTTCGGACGGGCCCGTGCGGAGGGCATAAAAAAAGCGCCCGCGGGGGGCGCTTTTTTTGACCTTTCTACTTTATCAGGGACGTGATAGTGCCCTGTGCCAGGAACGAGATGAGACCATCAATGATTATGAAAATAACGAAGTATTTAAAGACGCTGCTCATAATGACGTTCGGCCTGATGGTAGAACGGAGCGCCAGTGCCGTTTTTTCTTCAATCTTGTTATTTTCAATATAGGCATTCAGCGCAGGCACGACGGCGCCAATGGCGATGGCGATGCTCTGGGGGGAGAACATTTTGCCAATACCCGCGGCGCCGGAGTTAATGCCGGCCAGCCACATCTGAAGTCCTGTATCGCCGGGAATCAGGGAATTCGCCGCAGCCACCTGCAGTGGGCCGAACAGAACGTTGGTATTCGTGCCGGATCCGGTAATGAAGGCACCCAGGGCGCCGACCAGCGGGGCAAACAGCGGGTACATGGAGCCGGTGGCACCGACCAGCGCTTCAGCGATGTTCCGGGTCATGCCGGAGTACGTCATCAGTTTCGCGGTCACGACAACCGCGATGATGGTAATATAGGTAAAGGCAAGCCCTCTTAAGGTTTTTCCAAGGACACCAAGCATCTCGCCAAAGCTGGCTTTCTGAATGGCGCCGCCCACGAAGGCTGCGAGGAAAATCATAATGCCGGGAGTGGCAATCCACACGAACGTGTGCTTCGCGCCGATCGCCTCATCGATGATGACGGTCGTTTTAATCGACGACAGGGGGCCGTAAATCGCGGGGACCAGTTTGGAAGCCAGCAGCAGAAACACGAAGATTAAAATGAAAGGCATCGCCGCGATAACGCCTTCCCCGCCAGTTATTCCCCGTACTTCGGCCTTAATCTCATAATCAGGATCATTCGTGGGCATGAATTTGGCGCTCACGACAATGACAGTCATGATTATGATGGACGAAGCCAGAACGGAAAGTTCAGGACCAATAAATTTGTTGATAATCAGCTCAGGCACAGACAGCGCCAGGCCGGAAAGAATGGTTACCGTCAGCACGCCCTTCAGCGCTTTGACGCCTCCGCCGATGATGGCCACGATAAAGAGCGGCGTAATGGTATTCAGGATAAACAGCTGGGCGGAAATAAACGTACCCAGCTGAACAGGATCTATGCCGGTCAGAGAAGCCAGAGTGGTAGTCGGGATAGCGATGGATCCGAAAGTGGTAGGCACCGCGTTGGCGACCAGGCAGGCCACAATGGATTTCAGCGGATTAAAGCCGACAGCCACCATCATGGCGGCGGGGATGGCGACGGCAGTGCCGAAACCGGCCATGCCTTCCATGAAGTCGCCGAAGCCCCAGGCAAGAAGAAGCGCGAGCACGCGCATATCGGAAGTCACAGAGGAAAGCATGGTCTTGATGGTGTCCATGGCTTTCGTGTGCACGACCAGGTTATACGTGAAAATTGCCGCTGTGATGACCAGAAGAATCGGCCAGATGGCAAGAGCCGCGCCTTCCACTGCGCCGGCGGCCATGTGCACAGGCTGCTGGCTGAACGGAGGTATCACGGCAAGAATGAAAGAGATGATCGCCGCGACGGAACAGGCTTTCCATGCTGCCATTTTTAATACGGCCAGTGCCACAATCAGCCACAGAATGGGCACTATAGATAGAGCTGTTACCATAAATTTATCCTCTTTTCATGAAATAGATAACACCTGCCTCACCAACCTTGCCGGTTGGAGGAACCATGAAACCGGGGGAGCGTCCTTATGCGGAGGACAGGCCCCTGAACAGAAACAAAAAGGAGGCAGCCGGGAAGGCCGAAAAGCCAGAACCGACTGCCCCCTCCAGTGAAGGCCGTGAAGCCCGGCCCTCAAGGAGGGCCGGACATGATTACAATGTGAACGAAACAGGGAGGCAGGAAGCCGGCTAGTGCTTCATGTTCTCAGCCAGCAGTTCCGCGATGTGCTTGACCTTGATGCCAAGGTGTTCCTTTTCGACGCCGCCGCGGATCTGCATGACGCAGCCGGGGCAGTCCATGACCACGCAGCTGGCACCCGTGGCCTTGATGTTATCCAGTTTCTTGCGCAGAAGCTGGGCCGAGATTTCAGGGAACTTCGCGGAATAGGTGCCGCCGAAACCGCAGCAGACCTCTTCCTCATTGCAGGGAGTATAGTCGGCCGCATCCGCGATGAGTTCGCGGGGCGCCTTGTGCACTCCGAGGCCGCGGCAGAGGTGGCAGGCCGCGTGATACGTGGTCTTCTCACCGGAGTTATGGAAGTCTTCCGCAGTAAGGCCCAGCACGTCGTGCACGAAGGAGCTGAAGTCCGTCACCTTGTCAGCGAACGCTTTCGCGCCGGAGGCCAGGGGATCATTCTTCAGAATATCCGGATAGTTGTGCTTGAGGTGCGAGCCGCAGCTGGCGCAGAGGGTGATGACGGCGTCATAATTTCCGGCCATGAACGCGCTGACGTTCTGACGGGCGACTTCAATTGAGGCGGGACGCTGTCCCATCATCTCAAGAGGCAGGCCGCAGCAGGACTGGGCCTCGGGATAGTCAACGGCCACGCCGTGGGCGGCCAGGAGCTTCACCGCGGCCTCAAGCTGCTCGGGATAGACGAAATCCTGAGCGCAGCCGCCGAAGAGAGCGACCCGGAACCTGGGATTGGTGATTTTCGGAGCAATGGAAGGCCAGCGGTCACGGAAAGACTTGTCCGCGATGGCGGGCAGAGCCTTGAAACCGTGTTTGCCAAGCAGGATGGCAGGCAGATGACGCTGGAAAGGAGCGCCGCCGGTGAACGGTTTCTGGGCGTAGGAAGCGTACTTGAGCAGACGGTGGAAGAGCCTGCGGTTCTTCATCACGCTGGAAAGCAGTTTCATGGGCGCGGGGTTGCCATACTCGGCATTGAGACGGCTACGGATCTCGCGGATGAGTCCGGGCAGGTCAATGCCGCCGGCGCAGACATTCTTGCAGGCCTCGCATCCCACGCAGTTCTGGCAGAGAAGCCTCGCCTTGTCGTGTCCGTGGAAGAGGTAGGTCAGAACAAGACCGATGGCGCCGATATAGATGTAGCCCATCTTGTGGCCGCCCACCAGACGGAAGACCGGGCAGACGTTGGAGCATGCGCCGCAGCGCACGCAGCGGAAAACCTGCGAGAAAAGCGGATCCTTGGCAACGGCGCTGCGGCCGTTGTCCAGGAAGACGACATGCATAATCTTGCGGTTATCCGGATTGGCGCCGCACTCGCCCGCTCCATCCATGAAGGTGACGTACGAGGTAATGCGCTGGCCCGTGGCGTTACGGGGGAGAACCTGAAGCACGGTCATCACGGATTCGAGGTCGGGAACCAGCTTGTCGAGGCCGGCCAGAACCACGTGCACGCGGGGCAGCGTGGTAACCATGCGGGCGTTGCCTTCGTTGGTGACCGTAACCGCGGCGCCGTTTTCGGCGATGGCGAAGTTACAGCCGCTGATGCCCATATCACCGGCGATGAACTTGCGGCGCAGCTGAACGCGGGCGACCTTAACGAGGCGCTGGATATCCTCGCCCTCCTGCTTCACACCGGTGGCCTTGGTGAATTCATCAGCCACCTGGTAGCGTGAAAGGTGAATGGCCGGCATGACCATGTGTGAGGGCGGTTCCTTGCGCAGCTGGATAATCCATTCGCCAAGGTCCGTCTCGTCCACGATAAGCCCGTCTTTTTCCAGATAGGGGTTGAGCTCGATTTCCTCAGCCGTCATGGACTTGGACTTGATGACGCGTTTGACGCTGTTTTCCCTGGCGATGCGGGCGATGATGGCGTTGGCCTCCTCCGCTGTGGCCGCACGGTGAACGTGCACGCCGCGCTTCTCGGCCTGCGCCTTAAACTGGGCGTACAGTTCCTCCATGTGCTTGCAGGCGTCGTCCTTCATGTCGGCGATGGCATGAATCAGGGCATGCTCATCAACGTCCTTGAAGATACGCTCGCGGTTTTCACGGTAGGCGATGGCAAAGGAGTCAAGCGTCTTGCGGAGGAACTGATCCTGCAGGGAGCCCTCAATTTCCTTATGGTATTCGGCGTAATTTTTGGGAGCGTTATGCATATTAGGCCTCCAGCAGAACAATGTGCAGTTCCAGAGGACCGTGCACACCGATTGCGGAAACGCGCTCAATATCGGCAGTACGGCTCGGACCGGTGATAAAAGTGGTGTAGGTGGGAGTGCTGCCGGTGCCCATACGCTCGCGCATTTTGCCCGCTATGGCGGGCAGATGGGGGTAAATTTCCGATTTTTTGAGAGCGATGACGCTGACTTCGGAGATCATGCCGGCCAGGCGGCCTTCCTCGGAATCGGTGTTCACGACACAGGTGGCGCTGGCGGCAACGCCGAAGTCGGCCATGGAGAAGCCCACGTCAATGCCGGCCAGGCGGCTGCGCAGGCCATCCTTCAGGCAGAGGAAGCCCTTGGCCTCGCACGCGGCCGAAAGCCTGGCGAAATGTTCCTCGTCGAGGCACGGAGCCGCGACAATGCGCTGGACACGGGTGGGCACGCCGTTGGGGCCGTTGGGGCCACGCTGGGTCCCGGGCTCGTCGGCGAGCAGCTCACAGGGAGATTTCGCCGCACAGACATCAACGACATACTGGAGCGCAGCGTCAAGATCCGGAACCTCCTGAACGACCGCGTTGACGGTCCCGGCCTTGGCCTTGAACTCGTCCACAAGGGCTTGGTTGATACTGGACATATGAATACGGTTCCTCCTCCTGGGTGCTGGCAGACCGACAGTCCTCCACGCGCAGGGAGAATCTGAGTTCTCCCTCCCAGGTTACGGGTTGATTGAATCTGTTCCAGAGACTCTGAGAATACTACAGACTGAGTTGCGGCCTTTTATTCAAAAATAGCTTTCTTGTCAATTTGGGTTACGCAAAAACTCTGAGACGATCATTTAATGCCGCCGGATTCGGAGTGTGGGATCTTCGGAATAAACCGCAGAACAGGCATTTTGGAGAATATCCGGTGTGCCCAGTCCTGTCATTTAACCTTTTGGTAAAAACACCGTTTAATATAAAAACGTGATATTTATCACTGCGCAGTGTTTAACACAGCTGTTCAGTATGTTTTATATGGTATTTATAACTGCTATTATAATAACATTATAATTATACTGTGTATTCTATATAAGATTATACAGATAGTAATGATGTAAATACCATCGCCTTTTCAGCTGCACAAAAGGTCAGCATCCCTACTTCCCCGTGTCAGTTCCCCGCTGATATCTCCTTCTGACCGGACGCCGCGGCCGCGGAAAACGGTGTCCAGGAATCCGTACAAAGAAAATTATCCGCACTGCTGATTCAGATAGCGGTGTTCCTGAAAAAATAAAAAAATACCATGGCAAAATTTTCTAGAAATTTTATATCGGGGATTCCCGGATGTCCGCGGAGAAATTTTTGCCCCGTTTAAAGCACTTTTTTAATGCTGTTTGTTTTTATATTAAAAGGGAAAAAATGCCAGTCCCAGGAGCGCCTTCTCCGGGAAAACCTGCTTTCCGAAAGCCTTCCGAAGGCAGTCCTGGGAGATGGCACCGTGACAAGATCCCGGCCTGCCAAAGGATATGTGCGTCGGATTCCGGCAGAGGCTGCCTCTGATGATATCTGCCGGACAGCCAGGTGATCTTCGTCAGACGAACCGGAAAGAGGCACGTGAATTTTTCCCTCCGCAAAGTCTCCCGGCGCGTGGCGGCACTTCCGCCCTGCCGGCAGGATCGTATCTGTACACAGGATCACAAACAGGGTATCCGGATGAAAAGTACGGACACAGCTATTTCATCTGTTTTCACCGGAGCCCGGCTATGGACGAAAAAACAAAACCGGAAGAATATCTCGCTCTTCTGAAGGAAAAACTCACCCGGCTCATGCCCGCGACCACACGCTTTGAGGCTGCCATCCCGGGTATGATGCTGAGCCGCTTTGACAGGGACACACCCGCCTCAAAGTGCTTCTATTTCCCCATCGCCGCCCTGATCGTGCAGGGCTACAAGCGCTCCATGATCGGCAATCAGGAAGTCAACTATGGCGAAGGCTACTGCATGGTCGTCGGCGTCGATATGCCGGGCGTCTACCAAATCAGCAGCGTCACGCCGGAAAAGCCGTTCCTTTCCATATCCATCAGGCTGGACAGGCGCATCATCTCACAGCTCATTACCGAAATGCCGTCCCTGATTTCGTCAGACACAGCCGAACAGGAGCCCGCCGTTGTCGCCAGGGCCGGAGCGGAACTGCTTGAAGCCTTTGTCAGGCTCGTGGATCTGCTGGACGACCCAGGAAGAATTTCCGTTTTCGCGCCCATGATTCTGCGCGAGATCCACTATCACCTCCTTTCCGGAAGCCAGGGCGGCTGCCTCAGGTTTTTCAGCAGTACGGGCACGCAGGCCGGCCAGGTTGCCCGGGCCGTTTCCTGGCTCAGGGAAAATTTCGCGAGGCCCTTCCATATAGAGGAACTGGGCAGGCAGACGAACATGGCGCCGTCGACGTTCCACAGGCATTTCAGACAGATAACAGGCATGAGCCCCCTGCAGTTCCAGAAACGTCTGCGGCTTTATGAGGCCGAGCGGCTCATGCTGGTCGAAGGGAAAGACGCGAGCAGCGCGGCCATCGAGGTCGGCTACGAAAGCGTTTCCCAGTTCAACAGGGAATACAAGCGTCAGTTCGGAGCCCCGCCGCGGCGTGACGTGGAGCAGAAGACGCGCGGAATCCAGTAACCCAGGCGGGTACGGATTCCGCACGGGACGGGCGGCCAGGCCTCCTGTCCTCTGTTCCAGGAGGGGAATTCCGACGCGCATAGCGCACCGTATTTTCAGAAAAGCCAGGAAAGGGCAAAGACCTTCCCGTTTTAGGCCGCACAGGAATCTCCTTCCATGCAGCCGGTCAGCCCTGTCCGCATTTCCCGGAAAAATATACGGAACGGGAATACGCCGCCGGGACAGCCGGTATCGCAGATCCCTGCTCCGGGAAAAACGCCCCTGTCCGCCAAAAAGATTTCTGGCGGAATCCGGTTTTCCGGAGAATGCTATTTCCTTCGCGCTGACATAGGGAACGGATACGGCCGTTGAACCCGGGCGGGCGGAGCTTTCCCCGCCGGCCATGTCATTCACGCTGCCTGCATCAATATACCCTCTGATATCAGATACGGTTCTCCCACGCTTCGCAATGAAAAGGCCATAGAGGAAAAGGATCCGGCATGACCGCCTGCGCTTGCCATCCGGACGGCGCGTCCCGCAGCTGATTTGAGAACCACCATCCGCTCTTTCTGATACGGGAGAGAGCGGATCGGGCAAAGAACATCACGGATTGGAGATAGGATCCGTACATCCCTGTCCCTATATTCCTTTCAGAAAACAAACAGGCGTCCCGGAAGCGTCAGAAAAAATGAAAACAGACGCGCAGCTTCCGGGGAAACGGGCTTCTGCCCCGCCGCAAACACTGAAAGGAACCCTCCCATGAAAACATTCTTCGCAAAACTTGCCGTTCTGTCCCTCCTGGCCCTGCCAGGCATGGCCCAGGCCGCTCCGGCCAATCCCTTCGGCCTTGTATACAGGGGAGCCATCACGGAAAACATCCCCGGGAAAGTCAATATCCATCCCGTTCACTACACCCTGAACGGCCTCAGGATTGCCGCCAACGTTTACACGCCCGCCGGGTATGACGCCGGCAGGAAGTACCCCGCCATCGTCGTTGCCCATCCCAACGGCGGCGTGAAGGAACAGGTAGCAGGGCTTTACGCCCAGCGGCTTGCCGGACAGGGCTTCATCACCATCGCCGCCGATGCCGCGTACCAGGGCGCCAGCGAAGGCACGCCCCGGAATGTGGACAAGCCGCAGTTCCGCACAGAGGACATCCACGGCATGATCGATTTTATCAGCAGCTATCCCGGCGTTGACAGCAAATCCATAGGCGCTCTCGGCATCTGCGGCGGTGGCGGCTATACACTGAACGCGGCCAAGTCGGACAAGCGCATCCGCGCCGTGGCCACGCTGAGCATGTTCAATTCCGGCGAAGTGCGCCGCAACGGATTTCTGAACACGCAGAAGGACTCCATACAGGAACGCCTGGCGCAGGCCTCCGCCGCACGCGAAAAGGAAATCTCAGCCGGTGAGATCAGCTATTCCGGCAGCGTGGATTTTGACAGCCTGACTGACGAAAGCATCAGCAAAATTCCCACGGATCTTTATCGTGAGGGCATGATGTACTACGGCAGGACGCACAGGCATCCTAACTCAACCTTCCGCTATACCACCAGCAGCCTCCTTGATCTGATGACCTGGGACGCCACCGATCAGATCGGGCTCATCAATGTCCCTCTGCTCATGATCGCGGGCGAAAAGGCTGACACGCTCTACATGACCGAGGAAGCCTTCAGAAAGGCCACGGGCACCAGCGATAAGAAGCTTTTCAAAATCCCCGGAGCCACGCACATCCGGACATACTTCGTTCCCGAATACGTGGATCAGGCCATGGCCAGGCTCACCGCTTTCTACAACAGGACCCTGCGCTAGCCTTCCGGCACGGAGCGGGTTTTCCGCCCGTGCCGCGGAAACATGTACGGAGGACATCATGCAGCACACCTCTCCTCTTTCTCTCTGGCTCCTTGCGGCAGCGCTCCTGACCGCGGCCCCGGCCTCCGCCGCCCCGGGACAGACCGTGATCCCCGCCGGTTCCGCAGCTTCCCTTCCTGCCGGAACAGAGCACTTCACAGGCTCTGTCCGCGTCGATCCGGCCTTTTCGACCGAAGCCCCCCAGCGGGTCTACGGCGCTTACGTCACTTTTGAACCAGGTGCCCGCACAGACTGGCATACCCATCCCCTCGGCCAGACGCTCATCGTCACCTTCGGAACCGGTCTTACCCAGGAATGGGGCGGGCCGATCAGGACCATACACCAGGGAGACGTGGTCATCTGCCGGCCGAACGTGAAGCACTGGCACGGCGCGGCGCCCGGCAGCGCCATGACGCACCTCGCCATCGGTGAGCGCGAAGACGGCAAAAGCGTGACATGGATGGAAAAAGTCACGGCCGGTCAGTACCCTGAAAAATAAAAGATCAGCATGAAACATCTCACGTTTTCCCGCAGACGTCTGCTCAGGCTCACCTGCGCGGCCGCTCTCACAGGCATTTTCGCCCCTGCCGTCAGGTACCTCCCTCCGGCCCGGGCAGCGGAAGCGAAAAAGCCCCTCATCGTCTACTTCTCCATGCCCGAAACAGACAATCCCTTACATATGACACGGGATGAAGAAAACAGCACCGTGGTCGTGGACGGAAAGGCTCCTGGGAACACGCAGTACGTGGCCATGCTCATCCGGCAGAAGACCGGCGGCAGCCTCTTCCGCCTCGAACCTGTTACCCCCCTACCCCAGGGAACACAGGGCGCTTGTCAGTCTGGCTGAGAAGGAACAGTCCGGTGACATACGTCCGGAAATAGCGGCGGCACCCGATCTCACGGCGTATGACACGCTCTTCCCCGGATATCCCAACTGGTGGGCCGCGATATGCCCATGCTCCTCTACACGTTCCTCGAGCAGCAGGATCTCTCCGGCAAAGCCATCATTCCCTTCTGTACCCACGGGGGGAGCGGGTTCTCCCGCACCATAGAGACAATCCGGGAAAAAACAGCCCGGCGCCAGAGTGCAGGAGACGGGTTTCGCTGTCTGCCGGCAGAATATGGACACAGCGCCGGCTGGCGCCGCAGCCTGACGCAGAAAAACCGGATACAGCCTTTAGCTCCAGTCCAGCCGCGTCGGACGGGCTGAACAGAAAACCGCAAATTTCCACGGATACACGGATCGCGCGTAAGAACGCGTCTTTTCAGAATGAGGAGAACACATGAAACCAACAAACCTTCTTGCCGTCATCCTGCTCGCGGCAGGCCTTGTCACGGCCTCCGCCGCGGCGGCCGGCGCGGCTTCCCAGAAACCGATTTCCATCGAAAGGCAGGGAACCTTCTCCGCCGGCGGCACGGTTATTCCCGCGAAGGAACCGTACAATCCCATGAAGCCCACGCCCGAAGGGCAGACCCTGCACGGCGATCACGCGAGCGTCTTTTACCAGATTCCGGTTCACGCCAGAAAATACCCGCTCGTCTTCCTCCACGGCGCAGGCCAGTCCATGAGGACATGGCAGACCACGCCTGACGGACGCGAAGGCTTCCAGAACGTTTTCCTGCGCCGCGGCTTTGGCGTCTATCTCGTCGATCAGCCGAGGCGCGGCGACGCCGGACGCGCCACCGTCGCGTCCACCATCGAGGCGAAGCCCGACGAGCAGTACTGGTTCGGACAGTTCCGCATCGGTGTCTGGCCCAATGTCTTCAGGGGATCTCAGTTCGCTCGGGGCGATAAGGCCATGGATCAGTTCCTGCGCCAGATGACACCCAATACCGCCCCCTTTGACTACGGCGTCATCTCCGACGCCATGGCCGCCGTTCTGGAGCAGTCCGGCCCCGCCATCCTCGTCACGCATTCCCAGGGCGGCGGCGTCGGCTGGCTCACGGCACTCAAAAGCCACAATGTGAAGGCCATCGTCTCCTATGAGCCCGGCAGCGGCTTCCTCTTCCCCGAAGGCGAAGTGCCGGACCCCATTCCCAACGCGAGCGCGTTTGGTCCGTTTAAGGCAAAGGGGGTGCCGCTCAGTCAGTTCATGGCCCTCACGAAAATGCCCATCGTTATCTACTACGGCGACAACATTCCTTCAGAGCCCGTCACCGAGCCGCACGAGGACTACTGGCGCGCGGCCATGAGCATGGCACTCAAGTGGGCTGAGACCGTCAACCGCCATGGCGGCGATGTCACAGTGGTACACCTGCCCGACAGGGGACTTCACGGCAATACGCACTTCCCCTTCTCTGACAGAAACAGCCTGCAGGTGGCCGACCTCCTCTCCCGGTGGCTGAAAGCCAAAAAGCTCGACTAAGACGAATGAAGCGTGCCCCGGGGATCCGTAATGCCGCCGGGACAAAAAATTCCATACCTCCGCAGACGGCCGGTCCTATCGGTGAAAACTGATACGCCGGCCGTCTGCCTTTCTCCGCATGGAGCGTTCGCAGAGGACGGCTTTTTCAGACCGGGATCAGTGTTATCCGTAATTTCTCACCACGACTTCATCAACATCGCCGCGTCTGCCTGCGACGGAGTTGACGGCCCGCCTGGCCCGGACGACGGTAATACGATACGCTGCGTACTGCTCCATGATGAAAGGGGTCGCGGAATTCGACAGCATGAATTGTATCCCGCGTCTGCTCAAATCATCGCAGCACGTCCTCAGCCGTATCTGGTCGTCTCTGGTAAACCCGCTCTTCGCATACCCAGTGAAGCTGGACGTCACGGAAACAGGGTCATACGGCGGGTCGAGGTACACAAAAGTCCCCCTTTTTACCTGAGCCAAGACTTCCGCGTAATCCATACAGGAAAAGTAAACTGCCGCGGCGTTGAAATAGGCGCTTACCGCCCGGAGGACGGGTTCGTTCACGATATTTGGATTGCGGTAACTGCCAAAAGGCGAGTTGAATTCGCCGGCGCTATTCACGCGGTAAAGACCATTGTAGCATGTTTTGTTCAGATACAGGATACGCGCCGCCCGTTCGACTTCTGACAGAGAGTCGTATTTTTCTCTGTCTCTGTCCCAATTACGGACGGAATAAAAGAAATCTTTTTCATTCCTATATTTTTTTAATTCCTGAATCAGTTCTTCGACGTTATCCCTGATGACAGTATAGACGAGAATCAAATTCTCATTGATATCATTGACGTACGCTGTTTCCGGCTGCAGATGGAAAAGCAGCGCGCCGCCGCCCACAAAAGGCTCGCAATACGATGTTATCCTTGCCGGCAGCAGCGGAAGAAATGTTTCCAGGAGCTGCCTCTTACCGCCAACCCATTTCAGAACTGGCGCAACCAGATTATTTTTCCGCACGGCGGGCACAGCTCCTTATAAATGACGCAGTCTGAGGCCGCTGCGTCACAGCGTGACAGGAACAACAGGAGATCTTCCTGGGCATTCTGTCAGTCTTTTGCAGATTTTATTTATTTTTTCAAGTTATGACAGGACACAAGGAGACAATCACCATACCGCCAGTTTTTCACGGGGCCGGATTGCTGAATCAAAACAACAGGAAGACTTAACAGATAAAACGCCGTTCCAGCGTAACTGATGTCTTCCCTGATGAAGAGCCGTGGGTGAAGATCACTGTCCTGATTGTCAAACGAAAGTTCTGGTGCCCCCCAAAAAAACGAACGAAAATTGACCCCTCTGTCCTGTCCCGGAGGGTAGAATCCATATAGTGGTGTATCTTTCCGCTCCCGGACGGGCCAATCAGGATCACGTTTTCAGTTTCAAATAGCGCTTCGACTTTATGAAGCACAGCGCCCGCCTATGCCGACGGTTATGAAAGCCAACGCAGTTTATCCGCGAATACAAACGGATGTTTGAGGATTCTCTGCACAGGGCGGACAAATGCCGGGAATGGGGTAAGACGCGCCCTCACAGGAACAGGACAGGAAACAAAAAAGGCGCTTATGGAGAAAAATCCATAAGCGCCTGAACTTTCTGGTTGCGGGGAAAGGATTTGAACCAATGACCTTCGGGTTATGAGCCCGACGAGCTACCGAGCTGCTCCACCCCGCGTCGTGTTTGACATAAATGCCCCAGTATCGAAAAAAAGTCAACACATTTTCTGTGCAGACTTTTTCTTTTTTTTGGGAAACCGGCGGAAAAGCTCCCTCTCTCGTCCGAGTGTAGAAACAAAAAGGAGGGACAGCCGGAACTGTCCCTCCTGTGTCTGGTTACGGAATGGAAGTACCCGGATTAGGCCTTAGCCTTCAGATCTTCCTTTTTTCCGATGGGGCTCATCTTACCGCTGGTACAGCCGCAGGCCGTTGCCGTGAAAATAACGTCGGAGGAGCTGTTCAGGGCCGTTTCGCAGGAGTCCTGGACAACGCCGATGATGAAACCGATGCCCACGACCTGCATGGCGATGTCATTGGAGATACCGAAGATGGAGCAGGCAAGGGGAATCAGCATAAGGGAGCCGCCGGCTACGCCGGAACTGCCGCAGGCGCAGAACACGGCGGCCACGCACATCAGAAAAGCCGCGCCGAAGCTGACGTTCACACCGAGGGTGTTCACGGCAGCCATCGTCATGATAACGATGGTGACGGCCGCGCCGGACATATTGATGGTGCAGCCGAGAGGAATGGACACGGAGTACGTCTCACGGGGAATGCCGAGGCGGCTGCAGAGATGGAGGTTAATGGGCAGGTTGGCCGCAGAGGAGCGGGTGAAGAAGGCATACAGCCCGCTGTGGACAGTGCAGGTCCAGACCAGAGGATACGGATTCCTGCGGGTCATGAGGAAGACCAGGAGCGGGTTGATGACGAAAGCGATGAAGAGCATGGTCACCACGAGAACGACGACAACATGCAGGTAATTCAACAGGTTGGAGAAACCGCCGGGCTGGGTGCAGGAACTGAAAACAAGACCCATGACGCCAAGAGGCGCGAAACGGATGACAAACTTCACGACGCCGCTCACGGTCACTGCCAGATCCATGAGCACGTCCTTAGTGGCGCTGCTGGCGACGCGGAAAAGAATGCCGAAAGCCACGCCCCAGACCAGGATGGCAATGTAGTTACCTGTGGCGAGAGCGTTAATCGGGTTATCCACGGCGCTGCGCAGCACATTCAGGATCACCTCAGAAACCGCCTTGGGGGTAGACTTGTTAACGGCCTCCGCCAGCGTGGGGAACGTGCTGGGAAAAGCGTACGACATGCACAGGGCTGCCATGGACGAGAGCAGCATGGAAATAAAGTAAAGCAGAAGAATGGGTTTCATCTTCGCGGCGGAACCGTTGGGTTCCTGACGCGCGATGGCCGCGGCGACGAGAACAAAGACCAGAAGCGGCGCTATGGCTTTCAGGGCTGAAACGAACAGCACGCCGCAGACGGGGACGACAACCTTGTCGCCCGGAACAATGAGGGCCAGCACAACACCAAGGCACATGCCAAGGATGATCTGCAGGATGAAGGGTATCCTGTTGATGGCCCGACAGATGGTTCTGAATAACTCCATGTAACGACTCCAATTCACTCCGAGCTGGGCCATTACACGCAGAACTTCAAGCCTGAATGGGCAGGCCCCTCTCCTCTTTTTTCGCAGCAAACGCTTACGATAACTATGTTGTGTAAAACGAAACGGACTTGAAATCAAACAGTGATGAAAACGTTTCTGGCCGGAATGGGGCAGACCGGGCTTTTGTCACGGAAAGACTCTTTCTGCTGAAAGAACGGCATTCCAATATCAGCTTTCTTTCTTTTTTCGGAACCAGCGGCCAGGAGGAACAGCAGGTGTATTCTGAGGCTGTGAACTTCCTGCCCTCCGGTGAGAGCATGCTGCCCGATCAAAAAAGGCGGCTCACCCTCCCCTTATGGGAAAAGCGCGCCGCCCCGCCTCTTGGAATGCCCGGAAAGCCTATTTTCCCTGGTTTCCGGAGTAATAGTATTTCTGCAGGAGTTCCTGGGCTTCTTTGTTCCCCTGCTGTGCGGCCCTCAGGTACCATTCGGCCGCCTCCTGCTTGTCCTCCGCTATGCCCCAGCCCTCAAAGAGGCAGTCACCCAGGCGCTTCTGCGCTGACGGAAAGCCCTGCACAGCGGATTTGTAATACCATTTCGCGGCAGCGGCCGGATTGACGAGCACGCCGTCACCGCGGGTGAAGCAGTCGCCAAGCCATTTCTGCGCTGGCGCGTGCCCCTTTTCCGCAGCCCTGTGCACCCACTGCACGGAAAGCGAGAGATTCTCTTCCACGCCGTTGCCCTTCGCATAGCAGATACCAAGAAAAAGCTCGGCATCGGGGTTGCCGGTCTGCGCGGCCTGCCGGATAAGGGCAATGCCCTCTTCCTTGTTCTGGGGGACATCCACGCCGTTGAGAAAGCAGATGCCAAGATAGAGCTGGGCATCGGCATACCCCTGATCCGCGGCCCTGCGTATCCACTCCATGGCGATCTCCGGGTTCTTCGGCACGCCCGCGCCTTTCTGGTAACAGTTGCCGACAGCGAACTGCGCCCTCGGATATCCCTGATCGGCCGCCTTCTTAAACCATTTCATGGCCTCGGTGTCGCTCTGCTTCACTCCGTTCCCGAAGGAATAGCACACGCCGAGATCCATCTGGGCGGAGGCAAGCCCCTGCTCCGCGGCCTTCGTGTACCAGAAGACAGCCTGCTCCGGATTCTTCTCCGTGCCCGCTCCCTTCATGAAACACTGCCCCACGCGGTGTTCGGCAATGACGGAGCCATGCTCAGCAGCCTTCATATAGAGCTTAAAGGCCTCATCCATGTTCTGCGTGCCGTTCTGCGCCTGCGTGTACATGTCACCGAGCATACGGAAGGCTTCCACAAACCCCGACTCCGCGGCCTTGCGGTACCAGGCCATGGCCTGATCCCTGTCTCTGCGGACGCCCTGCCCGAGGCTGTAGCAGCGGGCCAGATCGGCCTGGGCCTCAGCGTCTCCGTTTTCGGCGGCTATCCGGAACCAGTGCACGGCCTCGTCAAGATCCTCCTGCGTTCCCCGGCCCCTGAACAGGCAGAGACCCAGACGCTGCTGGGCGTGGGCGTTCCCCTCGACCGCCTGCGTCTGGTAGCCCTCGGCAGCCCTGTGATACCAGGAAGCGGCCTTTTCCCTGTCCGCCTCCACGCCGATGCCCTCGGAATAAAATTTCCCAAGTTCCGCCGCAGCGTCAGCCTCGCCGGCCCCGGCCGCTTTCTGATACCAGGACACGGCCTCAGCCAGATCCTTTTCGTACACTTCCCCGCGGGCGTAGCAGTCGGCTATGTACTTCAGGGCAATCCCGTTCCCCTGCAGGGCAGCGTCGCGGTACCATTTCACGGCCTCGTGCATGTCCTGTTTCACGCCTTCTCCCCGGGCGTAACACCGGGCGAGGCGGCACTGTGCGTCCGGCACACCGTCTTCGGCGGCTCCGCGAAGCCATTTCAGGCCCGCTTTCTGATCCCTGTCAACGCCCGCGCCATCGAGGTAACAGCAGGCCAGCCTGTACTCAGCCTCGCTGTTGCCCTGCTCCGCCGCTTTTTCATACCAGCCGGCGGCCTCAGTCATATTCCTTTCCACGCCGCTTCCCTGGGAACAGCAGACGCCAAGACAGCACTGGGCGTCCGCATTTCCCTGATCGGCGGCCAGAGAGAACCATTTGACAGCCTCACTGACGTTCTTTTCCGCGCCTGATCCGTAGAAGTACGCGTAACCAAGTCCCACTTCGGCTCCGGCATGCTGCTTTTCAGCTGCCCTGCGGAACCATTCAGCTGCCTTAGCCGGATCCTTTTCCATGCCTATGCCGTAATAGCAGCAGAGGCCTAGACGGTACTCCGCCTCCGTATGCCCCTGCGCCGCGGCGAGGCCGTACCATTTTACCATTTCAGCGGGATCCTGATCCAGCTTTTCGCCTTCCTCGTACAGGTAGCCGAGGTAAAACTGGGCGTCCGCGTCCCCCTTCTCGGCGAGCTTGCGGTAATGCCCTATGGCCTTCCCGCCATCACGGCTTTTTCCGAAGAAATGGTGCAAAGCGCTGGAAATCTTTCCTGACATGCGTAACCCCTTTCTGCAGCCAGTATGCGCACCGACTGCGCGGCGTTTGAGTGTAGTTGGTCATTTTGACCCCGCGCGCCGTCAAAATCAACACCCTAAAATTCCAGTGGCAGAAAGACGCATCGGAAAAACCGCTCCGGGCCGGTTAAAAAGTACCAGAGACTGCTCCGGCTTTCTTCTGTTACCGGCACAGCCTCTGCGTCAGACAGGCTGTCGGAAAGGACAAATTTTTTCTCTTCACGCTCCCGGCATACCTGGCAAAGAAAAAAACAGACAGATCCTCTCACTTTTCCCGCCAGTCAGACCCCGGTACCGGGACTATGTCTGGGGGCACTGGAGATCGGCGTCCTGCCCACTGGCCCCGGACGTGCGGATGCGGATTTCCCCGGGCTGCCAGCCCGGGGAGTCCTCACTTTGCTTTCCTATCCTTTCGCCCGCTTTCAGCGAGCAGTTCCTCAATGATGGCGCCCGCGATGTCCGCTGACTCCGCTCCTCCGACGGCGGCTATCTTCTGCCTGCGCCGTTCGATTTCATCCCTGACTGTGCCAGCCGGATACCGTTCGCGCAGAAGTCTGAGCGCCTTCTCGCAGCCGAGTTCATCGTAGAGACGGTTTCTGACGCGCATATCCTCGGCCGTCGTGGAGAAGGCCCATTTGGCGTACGCGCCGGCCGTATTCGTAAGATACTGCACGGACTCGCCGTCCACAGTTCTGAAGAGGGCCACAAAATCCGCGCCCGCGCTGGTGGGCCTGGTAATGCGCCGGAGGGCCTCCCCTGCCGCCCTGCTGAATCCGAAGCGCTCAGCGATTTCCCCGGCTTCACGGGCATTGCCCGCGCCGAGGGCATACACGCTCGTGGCGAGATCCACGAGGACGGAGGGAAAGTCATCGAGGCTCTGACTGTAGAGGCCGATGGAGAGGTTCTGCTTGCGCGATTCCCTCGAGGCTGTGGTAAGGTCGCTGATAATCTGACGGGAGAGAGGATTATTGAGATCAGCGCAGGAAGCGCGGTGCAGCTCGTCATAGCAGAGGCGTTTCGGGGCGGCGGCCATCTCCTCAAAAACAGGCCTGTGATAGGATCTGTAGAGAGGAGGAATGCGCCCGAGATCGGCCACGGTATTGAAGAAGCGGGCCGCTCCGACGAAACGGGCGAGCATATACATGATGCCGGACTGGCGCTCAGCCGCCGGACCTCCCCTGGGCGTCACTTCGGCGAGATCAAGGCTCACGATGTGGGCGGGCCCCAGGGAAAAGCGGGACGGGTTTGCGAGAATGGGATACTCCCTGATAGCCGAGGTAAGCCTGCGCACGCACGCGTCGGGCACGCTTTCGGAGCTCTGGGAGACGAGTATGCCCTGAAAGCGGTCCCGCACGAGAGGGTTGTTGATTTCGGCCATGATATCACTCAGGAGAGGCACGGCGTAGCGCTGGGCCCTGACCGCGGCGTCCGTCTCCCCTGCCCGGAAGAGCGCCTCGACGGCCTCCCACCAGGAAGCGCCGGCTTCCGGCATCAGGCCGCGTTCCGTGAGCCTGCGGGTGACATCGGGATCGCAGAACGGGTCGAAGCGGCGGGGCGCGTCTCCGTCGGGCGAGAGCCTGCGGTAGGAGGCGTCCATGGCCTCCCTGAGCAGATCGGCGACGCCGTCGCCGGGAGCCGTCTCATTGAGCGGCGTGCACAGGAGAGACAGGAGATTGACGAGGAAGTCCGCGTGGTTCGGGAGGGGATACGGACAGCCGAGGGGCGTGTCAAAGACATTGACTGCGGCCTCGCTGGTATTGCGCAGGCGGGCGAACACGGCGAGGCCGCGCTTTTCGGGAGGCAGGGCTGCGCGGATGAGGCTGATGACGCCGGAGGAGCTCATGCCGATATCGATGACGGTGAGCCAGGGAAGTTTTGCCTGCCCGGGGCGCAGGATGAAGAAGAAATTCAGGGTATTGAGAAAAAACGATTTACCCGCGCCCATGCCGGCAAAGCAGATTTCGTTCCAGGAGGCCATGCCCGGGGAGAGAAGCGCCAGGGGCATGAAGCGGCCGTCCGAGGTGCGCAGCGGAAGGTCGCAGTTCTTCCATGGCGAGCAGGGACGCGCAAAGGGAAGGAGACGCACGGCGTCATCGAGCGGCGCGCAGGCCTTCGGGGCCGGAGAGGAGCAGGACATGGCGGGAAGCGTGGCCGCGTAGAGGGAGAGCGGATCGCCGGTGAAGGCGGACGTGTCCGAAGACCCCCAGGACTGCACGGCCGTCATGAGCCTGGCCTGGCGCCGGCTGAGGGCGGAGAGCGCACGGGAGAGTCCCTCCTCTCCCGGCGGATAGGCCAGCCTGTCGGTCCACGTGACAAAGCACATCTGAAAGAGGACAGAGGGCTCCCCGTTCTGGGCAAGGGCCTGCAGCTCCCTCATGGACTTCCTGTACATGCGGTTGGATGCCGAGAGAAAGGAGAGGATGGAAGCCGCGGTGAGCCGCAGAGACTGGCCGGAGAGTCCATCGCCGGTAAGGAGGACAGAAGCCCGCCAGGGCAGGCTTTCCGCGAGGAGCGAGCGGAAAAGGGCGTTGAAGGGGCGCATGGTCTGAGGCGGCAGGCTCATCACGAAGGGCGCGTAGATCCTGTCATCGGCGAGAAGGTAGCGGCCTCCGAGCACGGTCACGCCGCAGGGCCAGATCTGGCGGGAGAGAGAGGGAAGAAACGCCGCGGAAAAATCGTTTCCGGCGGTGCCAGCAACCGGAGCAAGAAAGGGAAAGGGATCCCCGGGGAGGAGCGGACGCCAGTCCGGAGCCGTGAGGCGGGGCACGTTCATGGCGCGGATGAAGCGCACGGCGGCGTGGCTGTCCAGAATATCAGCGCGGAAGGAAATCTGCCTGAAGGTTTCCGCGATCCCGCGTACGAGCGCCCAGTGCACGCTGCGCATGCGTTCGAGAACCACGCGTGAGCCCTGCGCCCCGGAAAGACGCGCGGGAGGGAAGGACTCTTTCCCGGCAAGACGCCTCGCGCGGCGCAGCTCCGCTCCTGTCATGACAGAGGGCTTTGTCCAGACGGCGAGGCAGATTTTCTCGACTGTGCAGTAGGAAGCCAGCGTTTCTCCCCACTCGTCAAGCACGCGGCCGAGGTTCAGGCCGAGGAGGCCCGCGGATTCACGCACGGGTTTCATGGCAGCTGAGATATGCTCCTCCGCTGCCCCGGGATCGCAGGAAAAAACCATCTGCACGGCATGGCAGCGCCTGGAGAGCGGGGTCTTCAGGACGCCGGTGAGGGCTGAGGCCGCCTTCTCGAACTCCTCTTCCCCAATGAGACGCAGGCTTCCGCCTATCCCAATGAGCGACACCATGGAACTGTCGTCAGCCACCAGAATGCCGTCCGTGTCGGCTGTAAGAAGGCGGCAGACCGAGCGCGGCGACGTGCCGGCGAAGTCAGCCGCGTCCTGACAGAGACTGTCGAGCGAGGCAAAAAAACTATCCCAGGACATGGTTCCTCCCTGATGATTTCCCGGAAAAGAGACCGGAGAAAAACGCGTCACGCACGCGTCCGGAAAGCCGCACACCCCGTGAGCCTCATGGCGTTCTTCCGGCGTTCTCCCTGTTGACGGTGACGACGGAGGACAGGGCCACGCCGGCCGGACAGTCCGCGGCGGGCATGCGCCTCACCTGGCAGACCACGGTCACGGCGTTGTTGGCGACGCGGCCGCGGGACGTCTCGTAGGTGACGAGAAGCGGCACTTCGAACTCCCAGACCAGGGCGCCGCGCACCACGCCCGAGCGGGTGAGCACGGGCGTCCCCTGGACAACGGAGTGCATGAGCGCCCTTCTCTGCCTGAGGAGGGGGAGATGCCCTTCTCTGTCGAGGGACACGGCGAAACGCGTGAAAGCCTCGCCCGTAAAGTAGGGACGCAGGTCCGTGAGCTGGCTGCGCCAGTTCAGGTAGTCGAAATTGAAGGAGGCGCTGATGGCTCCGGCCACCCAGTTTTTGAGCGCCGCCTCGTTCATGACGGGTTTGTCGAGCGGCGTCATGGGCAGGAGCTTCATATCCTGGCTCATGCCGAAATAGACGGGCTCCGGCCTCGCGAGAATGGCGCAGAGACCGGTTATCAGTCCGGCGGCCGCGAAGCCGGCGAGAATGAGACAGAGCTTCTGGGCCGAGCGCAGGGCGCTGCGGTAACAGGAAAGGGAGACAAAGACCTCTTCCGCCCCGCAGGCCGGCACGCCAGGATTCTGTCCGGTTCCCTTTCCCGGAGCGGGGGGCTCACCCCGCCCCGGGAGCAGCCCGCGGAGTTTCCTGAGGACCGCGTTTTCCGGAAAGGCGGCCGTCCCATGCCCCGTGCCGGGCCGGATTTCAGACGGCATGGCCGGATTCCCTTTTTTCAAGGAGCGCCTCCAGGATCAGACGGTCAAGTTTCAGGACAGCCGCGAGATCCCCGGAAAAGAGGAGCCGCCGCAGAGCCTCCGGGCCGCGGGACGGGTCCTCCTCAACGGCCCTGAGAAAATCGCCGGGTGAGCCGGCGCTGAAGGACGGAGGAGGAAACGCAGCCGGATCAAAGCGCATGACCGGAGGGAGAAGACAGGCCTTGGCGCAGAGCTCTTCCAGCTCCGGAAAACCGGCCCCTGCGGTATTGATGCGCACCATGCCGGAGCTCCAGCCCTGCACTTCAAAGCCAAGGCTGTCGGCCTTCACGGCCGCGGAAAAAAGGAGAGCCTGATCCGCGGCGTAAAGGAAGGGAGCGCCCGCTGGCTTTGAGACGCGCCCGGGCTCCCGGACGCGTCCGGGATGCTTCGAGGCGGAACTGTGCCAGAGCGCATCCAGGATAACGGACATGGTCAGGGACAGTCCGGCCCAGGGCGGAAGCGAGGCGAGAAAGGACAGGATCCTTCCGGGACGGCGTCCGGCCGGACAGACGCGCGCCTCAAAGACGTCCACGTCAGCGTGACCGGCGAGGAGCGTGAGCTCGGGACCGGTCATCCACAGGCGCTGCATGGAAACGGCGTTCCAGCCGCTCCCGGATGTCCCGCCTGGGTTCAGGAGAAGGCGGACGGAGGCATCGGCCGCGCGGGCCTCGCAGCGGAAGAGCCCCGGCTTCACGCCTTTCTCCGTCACGGCATCGAGCCAGGCACGGACAGCGGCCCTGCCGGAGCCGCGCGGAGGCAGGGAATCCCCGGGCACGGGCCTGAAATCGCCGTCCAGAAGGGGTGTTTCCAGAACGGCCTTCGCGTGCGCGAGGGGAGGCGCGGAGAAAGACTGCCAGACCGGGGAGGCGGACCTCGGGCCCGGCGAAAGGCATCTGTGGCTGTAGCTCAAAGCGTTATCGAGCCTCTCCGCGTCCTCCTTCAGGACGCACGGATCCGGGGCAGGATCCATGAGGACACGCAGGCCGCCCTTGAGAAAACGCGCAGGCAGGAAGTCCTGGCGTCCTGAAAGGGAACGGCAGGCGTTCATGACCCGGGAAAAGAGGACTGAGGCGACCCGGGCCTGCTCCCCCGCGTCATCATCGGGCACGCCGAGGCGGGCGAGGAGCTTCTGCATGGGCTGGCGCAGGTAGGCGCTGTTCAGGAAGCGGGAACTGGAGGAAAGTCCCATTTCCGCGGCCTCGCTGAAACTGAGGCTCGTGTACCAGACTGGTCCCGGGGGAAGGCCTGCCGCGCCATCGTCCGGAAGGCGGCCGGGTTCCCCCTCCCCGAGACAATACCAGCCGCGGTCGAGCGATTCCGGTCTGTCAAAGACGATGGCGCCGAAATTTTCATTGCCGGGCATATCTGCCTCCGTATTGGGTCAGACAGTTCATCCAGTCCTCCTCCCAGCCGCGGGGGCCAAACCAGGCGCGGCAGTCCGCGTACACGCCGGCCTCCGTATCCGAGCTGATGCCGTAGAGCCAGCGCAGGCCGCCGAGGCTTCGCTGAAGACGGCCGGGATCATAGCCTGGCCTTTCCTGAAGACGCGCCAGCGCGGCGCCGAATGAGGCGGGATCGGTTTCGAGGAGGCGGACTGTGTCGCCGCCTTCCGGATCCATGAAACAGCCCGCGGGAAGCCGCTTCTGGGAAAGCCTGCGCCAGAGCGGGGACACCACGCGCGCCATATGGCGGGCCCCTGCCGTGGCCCCGGGCAGATTTCCCCTGAGGCGGGCTATGGCCATGACGTGGACGAGCAGGTTGAGGGCGGCCTGGCTCACCCCGGGAAGCCAGATGAACTTCCCGGGGCGTCTGCGGACCGTGAGGCCCATATGGAAAATCCCGTGGCAGAGCGGGCAGAGCGTGACGAGGTTCTCAGGCCGGTTGTCCGCGTGATCGCCATTCAGATGATGCACCTCAAAGCCGCCCGAAGGGGCGCCTTCGCTGGGCCAGGACGGCAGTCCGCAGGCCTGGCAGACGAAATGATCCCTCTTCAGGCACCTGAGCCGGACACCGCGGAAATCCGCGTCCGCCACACCTGCGTGCGGATCATCCCTGCGGTACGTGCCCGCCTTAACCTGGAAAGTAAGGGGAACGGCCACAGGACTACAGGCCGATGGCGTTGAGCTCGGGATCGCCGGCCGAGAGGGACCCCGAGGTCATCTGGGCGATGGTGGCAGCGGCGAGGAGACAGGCGCCGATGACAATGGCCATGAGCGCGCCGCCCTTGGGACGGCCGGGCTGCTGGGAGAGGCTGTAGAGCTGCCACAGCCCGAGACCAACCAGAAAGAAGCCGGCGAGCGCGAAGCCCGCCTTGAGGGCCGGCCCGAACTTGGCGATTTCACCGCGCACGCTGTCTGACATGTCGCCGAGGCTTCCCGCGGCGCGGGCCGTGGCGCAGGGCATGAGGAGGACAGGCGCAGCGAGGGTATGGAAAAGATGGCGGAAGAAGCGCATGAAAAATCTCCTTTTGCCCGTTCAGCTGCCGAGAAGGCGGGTGACAACGTCCCTGAGGACGCCGCCCGCCGAAGCGCCGAGCACGAGCATAAACTGACGGATATTGACGCAGAGCGTGCCGCCCGCGATGTGGGTGACGGCTCGCCAGAAGCAGTCCCCGCCCTCGGCGGAGCGCTTCAGGAGCACGAGGCCCTTCGCGATCTGGTAAAAGCCGACAAGCATGACGATGACGAGGGCAAGCCGCACCATGTCCGCGTACGGCCCGGGTCCGGTCTCCACGGTGGCGAGGCCTTCGGGAGCCGAGGCATTGAAGAGGCTTTCCGTCAGCATGTCGGTGACGGCGCGGAAACTCAGGAGGAGGGAGCCCGCGGCGATTCCCGCTGCGGGCCCCGCGGCGGAACGCCCCTCCCTTCCGGCGGAGCGGAGCCGCAGAAGCGAGGCGCAGAGCATGCCGAAACCGGTGAGCGCGGCGCAGGCGGTGATGAGATCGTAGAAGGAAGCGAGTTCGCCGGCGAGCCTCGCGCAGACAGCCATGAGATCATCTGTCACGGGGAAGCCCGGCTATTCGCCGTAGCGGATGACGCCGCGGTCCGTGCTGACATTGCCCGTGGCGAGATCCACGTCCCGGATCCTGAGCCTGCCGGCCCTGTCGCCCCTGGCCACGGTCCAGATTTTACCGCCGGGATCCTGCACGATGGCCCGCGTGGCGGAAAGTCCGAGAACGGACCATCCCTCGAGACCGCCGGACGGCGGAGAGGAAGGCTCTCCGGCTTCAGCCTTTCTGGGAGCGGAGCGCCCGGAGGAGGACGCGTCAGCGCGGCGCGCGCTTTTCTCCGCAGCGGCCTGCAGATCGCGCGCCGCCCGGCGCAGGGCACGGATGTCCTCCTCTCCCGCGGCCTGGCGGGCGGCAAAGCTCTCGCCGAGTTTTTTCAGATCTTCCCTGAGGGCCGCGAAGCCGTTTCTGAGATCTTCAGCCGTGGCAGGGCGGCCGGCTTCAGCCATGAGCGGCTCCCCGTCCGCCGCGGAGGGGACATCCGTCACGGCCGGACGGACCGGGGCTGCGGGACCGGCAGCGGACGCTGACGGCGCTGTGCCGCTTTCAGACGCGGGAGAAAGAAGCGCCTCCTGCGCCGCGGCCGTGTCCCTGTCAGCTGCTCGAGAAGAAGACAGCGGCCCTCCGCTGCCATCTTCCGCCTGAGGCAGAGCGCGCAGGGCGCCGGCCTGTCTGCGGACGAGCTCGGCCTCGGCCGCCGTGGTGGGAAGCCCGGCCCCGCCGTCTCCGCTTCCCGATCCCGAGGCGTACCAGACGGCAGCTCCGGAAACGAGGAGGGCGAGAGCGGTGAGACAGACCCGGCGGCGGACGGCGGATCTTCCGGAGCCCCTGCCCCGGCTTTCCTCTTCCTGATTTTCAGCGTCTCCATCATCGTCTTCTTCCTCCTCTGGCGCGGGCTCCGCCTCTTCTTCACGGACGGACGCTGCCCCCTCAGGGAACGCGCCGTCTTCCGGGCCGCTTTTATTAATATTGTTATAATAATGAACGTTTTCTTTTTCGGGATATGGCACATCCTGCCGGCTCCCGAGAAGACGTCCGAGGGCCGCCACTGCGGCTGAGCCCTCATTCTCCTCTTCCGCGATACCCTGATCCGCCTCGCCGGGATCCCCTTCAAGCGCGAGATCAGGAGCGGGATCGGAATCCGGGGAAGCCCCGGCCCCTGCCGTTTCCGCTTCCCTGACGCCTGCGAAGACGTCAGGCTCTTCCGCCGCGTCCGTGGCAGGCGCGTCCGGATCTCCTCCGGATCCGGCCGCCTTCCGCTTTACCGGGGTGCCTTTATTTCCGTCACCCTCTTCCGGTCCGCCGAAGAGATACAGCGCCGCCTCCTCCTCAGCGGAAACCGCCGGCACCCCGGCCGGGGAGTCCGGAACCGCTCCGGCTGCCCGCGGCGCGGGAGGCGTTTCCTTCAGGGGCACGGTTTCCCTGAGCCAGGTGAAGCCGCCGTCCAGGAGGCTGTCTTCCCCGGAAACGGCACGCTCATCCTCCCTGTTTTCTGCCATACAGTTCCCTCACTCTCCCGCGCGCCGGGCGCGGGGATAGGTGTTTTCGCTGCCACGATCCGGAACGGCGGGGGCGGCAGCCCTCCCCTGTTCACGCTGACGCGCGTAGGCCTGTTCCCGTTCTATTTCCGCCTCAGCCCCGCTCCGTCCCGTCCCTGTGCCGGATCGTTCCCGGACCTCAAGGAGCAGCAGCCCCATTTCGGTGCCCGATTTGAGGATGACAGTGGGCGGCATCCCGAAATTCTGCTCCAGAAGGCCCGCTGCGCGTCTGCCCACGCGGGCGCCGCC